>Ga0114968_10000250_pt1 | contig 39656 bp, 42 predicted proteins | sample M_130807_EF_Meta_FD_87020 | JGI IMG/M metagenome (GOLD analysis project Ga0114968, IMG submission 87020) | Freshwater microbial communities from Lake Montjoie, Canada to study carbon cycling - M_130807_EF_MetaG | ecosystem: Environmental > Aquatic > Freshwater > Lake | place: Lake Montjoie... | reverse complement strand
CGAACACACTGGGCACCCCATAAACCACCCTTTGACACAAGGTTCAAATTCTCTTTGGTGAATTCTGGAACACAGGATTGACCAAAAGGATTCTTTTCAATAATTCTTAAAAAACTTTCCATGTTTGCAGTCGCTGCCATATCTTACATAAAGTACGTAAGAATTCCTTAGGCATCACTCCCAACTTGGATTTCTCCGGCTAGAGACGTCATGACCTTTTCACGAGATTCGAAGTTATCACGATTCTTCTGACAGAACTGTATCCACTCTTGGATTTTTTCAATAGTGGTTCCCTTTAATACCATCATATCAAAAAATATACCATTGCGGTTTTCACTCATTTCTTCATTACAGCGCCGTAGAATTCTGTAAAGTTCCTCTTGCTCTGTGCGGGTAAATTGTTTGATTTCCTCAAATATTTTCTTGCGAGTTTCAAACTCTACGTCTTTGCCTCCACTGCCTTGACTCATTCTTCTTCGGCCTCTCCTTCTTGTTCCTCTTCCTCTTCCGCATCTTGTACTTCTGAAGCCTTTACCTCTTCTGCTTCTGCTGCCTCTTCATGTACTTCATCACCTAGCTTCCCCAAGAACTGTCCAATACTCAGGATATGTGTTGCATTTGCTCGGAACTGTGATTTCTTGATTTCAATACGAATCTTGTTACCTAGTTCAATACTGTCAAACTCCTCATTTCCAATGTGCAAGTCGCGAGGAATCATAATACGAATCGCATTATCCAAAATCACATAACAGCCCATCTTATTCTTCAACATCACTTCACCCTCAACAATAAGCCCATCAGGTGGGTTATATACTTTGCCCCGTGCCTTCAAATAATAGAGGAAGTCTGCAGTACCACGACCCTTTTCAGAATATCCTAGAGAACGACTGAGAAGTTCAAGGCTACCAGGAATGACATAGCCATTCTTAGAGCACTTCCCTTCAAGCTGTGCCTTTAGTTTTTTTAGAAGAATTTCATCAAATGAAGTAATTTCAGAACGGAGATCAATCGGAGAGAGAGCAACTTTTTCTTGAAATACTGCGATTTGTTCCATGAGATCCCGTGAGACCTTCTCTACCGTGGAGACCTGCTTTCATTTTTTAGGCTTATACACGAGTCTAAAGAATTTCATATTCAATAAAGCAATATAATGGCTGAACTTGAAAAAGGCATAATACCACGAGTTGTAGGTGGATTAGGAAATCAAATGTTTATTGTTTCTGCTGCATATGCAGCGCACAGATATTCAAATTCCCCCCTGTATATTTTACAGAACCCTCTTGAAAATAATCCCCATAATCGTAAAAAACAGAATTACAATGACACTGTCTTTAAATTTTTCGGAAAACATCTGCCTTATTATCAAGAAGACCCCCTCTTTCAAGATTATGTACGTGTTGATCTACCTTACGGATTTGCACCCTGGTTACCTCAAATGATTCTTCCAGGTACTCTCATGGTATCGTATTACCAATTCTATCCAGCTCTAGAACCTTTTGAGGATGAACTTCGCGAACTATTTCTTAAAGGCCTCGAGCCCTTTCTGAAAAACTACGAAGACTGTGCATTTTTGCACATTCGTCGTGGAGACTACCTAAAAAATCCAGATTATCACTATTTGCAGACGATAGAATACTACAAGAATGCAGTTTCAAACCTTTTAGAAAGACAACCCAATATACGCAAAATTTATGTAGTCTCAGATGATATGGATTGGGTGAATGACCAAGGATTCTTTTTAAAACCGATTTTCGAAGTTTATACGGGCGACAATGAAGTTGAAACTCTAGCTCTTATGGCATCTTGTAAAGGAGGAGCTATATGCGGCAATTCTACCTTTAGTTGGTGGGGAGCTTTCCTAGGAGCCTATGCAAGACGTTCTCCTGTTATTGTACCTAAACGATGGATTGGCACTTACGTAGCTTCTTTATTCCCCGTGGGCTGGAGTATCTTAGAATGAATCCCGAATTTTCCTAGAAGGGCAGGAAGGTCATTATAAAAAGCATCGAAAACTAACAAAGAACCTCCAAAACATATAATGAGTCTATCGGCGGGGTGGAGATCGGGGAGGCTATGTACAAAGAAATACAACATAAGAAAGAGCCCAACAGACCCTTTGAATATTATATCAGAAGCTAAAAATAATACCGTGTCACTTGACCCCTTCTTAAATAGTAAAAACAAGAATTGTATAACTACAAGAAATTTTAGTATGAAGAAGTATACTCTATACCACTTCATTCTATTCATAACCAATACAATATTTACGCGCCTAGCGTAAGGGATGATTATGCAGCTTCGCTTCTAGGGGGCGATAAAACCAGCGTTTTCCTTGTACCTTTGCCTTGTCCATATAACGAAGAGCCAGGTCACTAATAGTACAAACACGCACCGAGTTCGCAATTCTTCTACGCCCCAGTTCATCTTCATTGAGTCCAAGATCCGATTGTCCAGATTCTTTCAGAGTTTTACCAAAACGTTCCAAAAGTTTCAATTCATACGTAGTTCCACTATTAATTGAACATTCAGACCCGCGCGTAACTTTTCCATTCGGCCGAGGTGGCATACCCTTCTTAAATACAAAACGCTTCTTCTTAGGATTAAATGCAATAAATCCATATTCATACCCAGTGTACCGCACATCAATCGTTTTTTTCAATAAGGGATCCATCCCCTTTTCTCTTTCCAAGACTTCTACTATGGCTCTTGAAGCTGGAACTCCCTGCCCATCAGCCCCTACAGAAAGATACTCAATTTCATTCTCAGAATCTTTCATAAATCGTATATACTGACTGCCCTCCAACTCCCAATAAGCATGACCAGCAACCCCCTTTAACACAGAGTCTGCAGGTTTAGTGGAAAATAAGTGTTTCTTTGTACCAAAAGAAATAAATTCATCCCACATATATTCCAAAACAACATCCGCGAATTTTCCACGAACTTCCACTAATTCTTTCACAACTTTGTATATCCATATAATCATTTCCAAACGTTCATTCTGTTCCTTCATTAACCCCATAGACTTGCGCAACTTTGTAACTTCGCTAGTAATAGCAACAGGAACTTCTTCCGTTGCAGTACCTTCACGCATTTTTTGCGTCCACTTCAAGATTTCTTGCCAGAGTTCTTCTGAATCCTCAGACTTTTCAACCTTTAACACACGTTTCTCCTTTTCTACTGGAACTGGTACAAAATGGTCACGGGGAACAGGAATATTAGCAAGGCGTAAGGCAATCGGTATACTTGTATCCTTTAATTTATCAGGCTGAAATACATAGAATCCATTACGAAGAATTATACGCCCAGAGCCATGAGGAGTCTGTATAGTAAATTCTTTACGCTCTACGATTTCATTTAGAAGAGACCCCAGTAAAGGCCGAGGAATTGTGGAGAAATCATTTTCAATTCGTTCAAAGGTGACAAAGGGAGTTCCGCGCACAATTCTGTCTTGCAAGTAGGTACGCAGTTTATGAATCTGAAATCGCGCAGTATATTCGTCATACGTAGAAGTATCTTGGTCTTTCAAGTCAATCTTCGTTTCCATCAACTCTCCTTCGCCATACTTACAACTATAGTCACATGTTTCAAGCCAATCACACATCGCTGTTAAAGGGACATCGTTAATATCCTGGTTGAGGCGCTCTTCACCTTGACTGTCCAAGATAACTGGGCGACGTTCCAAGTTCTTCACTAAAATCGCTTCGCGATTCAAACTGCAGTCAATCGCATACTCCTTTAACAAACGCGTCACATTACCCACTACAATTGCCTTGTTCAAAGCCTGGCGATATGAATACATGTCAATCGTTTCAATATCAGGTTTGGATGAGTAGCCATTTATCAATAAGGTGACCGTGCAATTCTTTTTCAGGTCTGTTAAAGCTGCATGAGAGCAATTACGAATACCACGACCCACAATCTGTTCTAATTTATTTAAATGATACCAACTATCAAATACCAAGACTTCGCGAATATAGCGCAAGTCCAAACCTTCACCAGCAATCTGTGAACCCAGAATTACCTTTACCTCTTCTCCATAAATATTATTGGAACCTCTGGCCGCATCAATTGACTTTGCATTATTGGGAGAAAGTTCCTCTGAACCTGTGAGTAAAACATACTTGGCCGGCTTGAATGTATGTGCAGTTGTACCTTTTTCTTCAGGCACAGACCCGTGATTTTTCTCATGTCTTGGACATAGAGCACACTGTCTTCCTTCAGGGTGTTTATTCCCCTCAGCCAAGAATCCTATTTCACGGTTATAGCAAGTGTAGCCATTGGCTTCGAGAGCTAGAGCAATCGTTAAAGCGCCTGAAGCTACGAAACGACTATATACAAATGCTACACCACGACAGGCATTCAGGCGTTTCAGTAGTACAGCACACTTTCCACTCGCTGCAGATAAATTTGTGTCAAGTAGCCAAGAAGCACCTGTTTCTTCATTCGTATTTTTAAAGTAGATTAAGTTTCCACGTTTCTCTTTTACAAATGTGTTATCAAATCCTTGTTGGCGAATTCTGTCTAAGAAATCGTCTGAGCCATTGGCAGGAAATATCCAGTTTCCTGCTTGAATTAGAATATCCATGTTTGTAATTCCTAGACCCTCTGAAGAGTTCACAATTGCATCAGTCTGTTCTTTATAGAGCAGCTCAGTTTCGGCCTTGAAAAATCCTTGCACACACGGAAGTTTTACACACTTAATGCGTTCGTCAGTTTCAATTGTAAGTCCCTTGGGACTATCGGCTGGCCATCTACGCAAACGTGATGTGCCACGAGGCTCCAGACGAATAGGAAATGTTAAAGGGTTTTCACCGCGCATAAAGGATATATATTGAGAAGCAACCTTTCCTAGTAAGATTTCTCCACCAGGTAAAAACACTTCTTCAGACCCACGACGAAGGTCAAAAATCTCTTCAGGGCGCATTCTTTCAAACTTGTCATTTGTAAGTAAGAGATTTAGCAAAAATACGATTTCTACATAACTATTGTACATAGGAGTAGCCGTCATTAACAATAAGGTAGTACCCTCTGCCGAGCTGAGAACCTCTCGTAAGTACGGAGTTAGCTTCTTTCCTGCCTTTGACTCCGCAGTATCACCTGCCGTTGTATCATCTATGGCTTCATCATCTGCTTCCATAGGATTATCGCGCAAGTTATGCGCCTCGTCAATGATAATCACACGATTTGAAAACTCACGACGAAATAATTCGAGTTTCACCTGTTCCAAATCTTTGGCAGTCTTGGACAGATTGGATAAGAGATTTATAATGTGATTATAAAACGAAGTATATCCAAAAAATTCATAACGACCCTTGATAGCTTTGACAACTCTAGATTCTATGATTCCGCGATTACTTTCTGTCATAGACCCTGTTAACTCAAGATAGGTATTCCCTGTACATCCACGATGCGAAGCGACTGAAGTCTTGGTTGCAGGACGAAGTCCTTCACGGTCAAATATAGTACGTTTGAATCCTTCTTGAATATTGGGAGGGGCTATAATATAGACTTTTTTGCCAGGATAGTCTCGCAAGTAAGACTCAGCCACAGTAATTGCAGCACACGTCTTACCTACACCCACGCCGTGATATAAGAGTGCTGAGTTATACGGTGTACGAGGTGATAAGAGACGACTGACAAAACGTTGCACAGGTGATATTTCAAAGTCTTCCGTGCTTCGGCATTTTTCTACTCCTTCTTCAAAACTCTCTTTTACAGACTTTTGTTTCAACTCTTGGAATTCACGTTTACGAAGAAGTTTCGGTAGAAGTTGAGGGTCTTGTAAATCCGGATATAACCCACCTTCAATTTCGTATAATTCTTGCTCCTTTCCTGGAAATATGTTATTCTCAATTAATTCTTCCAAAAGTTCATTTCGCACGGTGAAGTCCTTTTCTGTCCTCCACCGTTCCAATAATGCCTGAGCTTCTGGACTCGCTGTCGCGGCCATTCTAGTGTTCTGTATATATTATCTAAGAGGAAACTACCTTAGGGCGTACAGGAAACGGACATAAATTCCGAAACATGGATGCTGCTTTCAAAAGCACCTCCCGCTTCTCAATATTCTCTTCACGTAAGTGTTTCAGAGCATCATTCAAAGGAAACCATTTTAGATTTCCTATTTCACGGCGCATAGTCGCATTCGTATCATCAAATTCTACCTTAATTTCGGCAGGCACCCAGACAATATAATACTTGTGGCAATAGTGCACATGGTTGCTTCCAAAAAACGACTCAACCAGAGGCTCCAAGTTCTGAATAGGTATGACCTGCGACTCTTTCACACCCGTCTCTTCATACATCTCACGCATCGCACATACATAGTCGCTCTCCTGGGCATCACGACGACCCTTGGGGAAGCCCCATTCAGGTGTTAAGGGGGCTGGAGGGGCTGATGCAATAATGTCATCAATCGTCCAGAACTTTCCTTGTAAGTCAGTAACCCCAGAATGAATCTGTTCCCACTTCCCCTTGGCAATCTCGTACTCATTCTTGTACAAGTGTGAGTGATCCAGACCCCACATTCCACTCCAAAGAGTCTCGAAGGGACCATCGCGATACTTGTTTCTCTCTTGCTCAGTAATTGCTCCTAAGTGAAGACGAATGTAGTCAATGTCCGTGATTTTATAACGACCGCGCATGAGTTCAATAAATCCCAGGCTGTCACGACGCTGAATCAAAAGAAACTCGAGATTTTGATTTTCCATACCTGTGACGAGACCCGGATTGTTTGCAAGAGATGATGCAATATCGAACCCCTTCTGGGGACGAACCATAATCACTCCGTAACTGGTTACAGGCGCAATGCATTGACGAAATACATGCCCCTGACCGCCACAGTTTGTACATATTGTTTGATTATTACGGCTGTGTCTATCCATACCTTATAGTTCTGCGGCTCACACGTTTAGCCCTTATTCTGACCTATATTTAGAATGCATATACCACCTGAAGTATGGGGACCTTTTTTCTGGCATACAATACATATCGTTGCTCTCGGTTACCCTGCCGAGCCTTCCCATGCTCATAAAAAAGCTGCAAAAGACTTTTACGAAAGTTTGCGATTTCTGATTCCTTGCCCCATTTGTAAAGAACATTACAATGTACACTTGGAGAAATATCCTATAACACCCCACCTGGATCGTAAAGCAGACTTATTTCGCTGGACCACACTCTTACACAATGAAGTGAATAAGATTTTGAATAAACCGACCTTTACGGAAAGCCAGGTCTTAGAATACTACAGACGTCTTGGCCAACGCGGTCGCTCCCCTGTTTGGAAGTCTGATGACTTTGTTGAAGCAGACTACAAGTTCTTTTTGAAGGGACTCGGGCTAGGCGCAGTTATTACATCTTCCACGATTGGACTTTTATGGTATATGAATTCTTCTTCCTAGTGAATTAGATGGCCGATGACCAGTTGACAAAGTTCCCCCCAGAAATTTACGAGGGACTGGCAATGCCAAAATCCGCAAAACCCTTGAAAAAGTCTGTGAAAGAAGTCATTGTCAAAGCTAAACTCACAAATGAAGAGATTGAGGCGAAGGAAGGGCAGTACTTTGATGAAGATGATGTTGATACGATTTATGATGAAGACGTAGATATTTATGCAGAAACACCCGAGGGCAAGAAACTCTTGGCCAAACTTCGCAAACAAGTGATTGACCCCTCTCTCATTAAAACCGGCTGGGAAGCTTTTTGGATAACGGCATCTCCTTCAAGAAATCGCGGAGCAGCCGCAGGACCTATTGATGTAAAAGGGAAGTATTGGAAAGATAAGAGACCCACCGAAATCAAAGGCTGGTCAGCAAAGTACAACCTCGACGGCACAGTAAGCAAGATGCGTGTAAATAATAACGTATTCAGCTCTGTCCTCGGCTACTTCGACGCCACGCCCTTTATGAAACTCCCGTGCCGTCTTACCTCCTACACCATGCGTTACTGGAAGTATTATAAACATGGTCTACCCTTCATTCGTGGTATCGACGAATGTTTCAAGACTCTTGTCCCCGATAGATACGCTCTGCAACGCAAGGCGGCAGAAGAGAAACCCCTTTTACACATTTCTGGCACAGCCTTTTCATCAGTCACAATAAATCGTAACTTTCGCACAGCTTTGCACAGAGATGCAGGAGACTTTCGCGATGGTTATGGAAATTTGTCCGTTATCGAGCGTGGTCAGTACCATGGAGGCTATACCTTATTTCCGCAGTTCAAAATCGGATTCAATGTCCGAACGGGTGACTTCTTAGCCATGGACGTTCACGAATGGCACTGCAATACGAAACTCTATGAGACGGAAGAAGATAAGAAAGCTAATAAACAACTGCCAAGAATTCATAAAGATGACTTGGAGACAGGAACTCTAGGTGCCGAGAAACCGTTTACTCGCATTAGTTTTGTCTGCTATTTACGTGAAAAACTCCGAGCCTGTAAGAATGCCGAAACTCGCAAGTACTTTAAGAAAATCGGATTCAATTCTAAGAATCATACTTTACGCAAAAAGAAGACTCCCGTATCAGAAGAAGAATGAGCCTGGATAATAAGTCAAGAGAAGATATTATTGCAAATATCTTGCGCAGTTCTCCCGTAAAAGCCGTGAAAAAGACTGCAGTTACTACCTACAATTCTGTATCCTCTGGCATATCACAGACGTTTACACCCGAACACGGTTCTTATTTCTTACAAGTGCTATTCTATTTGTTCATGTACTTGTTCTTAGTCTTCCTTATAGCTGTCTTTGTTCATTTTACAATTACACCGATTTTTAAGTTTTATCCTGGTGGGCAAGGAGTAATCTATATATCAGGTCCTACGTCAGACATAGTGTACTGGAATACAAAGACCCAACCCACACCTTCAGCTATGGTACCTATAAGCGGCGACAAACTCACAGGGACTTCTTTTATAAATAACTTCTCCTTTTCCATTGACCTCTTTGTACGCAAAATCACTGACTCAAATCCGTCAACACGCCTCATTCTCTATAAGTCAAGTGTCACTGCCCTAGAGAAACCCCCTTTAACACCTCCTCCTGGAACCTCCGCGGACGATTTTATATCGTATATGAGCAATAATTCATCAATGATTTTGTATCTGACAACAACAAATGACCTTGTCTTGACGTTCTTTGTAGGAAACTCGGCAACAAACTATAGCTGTCCCCCTATTGAAAACGTGCCTTTGTATACACCTTTCAGAATTAGCGTAGTAGCCGAACAATCATTATTTACACTATATCTGAATGGAAAACAGACTTTTCAACGCGTTCTACCGACCCCTATTACAATGAACTCAATAAGTCCCGCACTCGCAAAGAATCAAGTCTTTTATGCAAGTCCTGCATGGGCAAATTCTCCTACGCAAACGGTATTTGTGCAGAATTTTCACGTATGGCCTCGTGCTATTACATATACGGAAGTGCTCAATGCGCAACCGGCTCTCGCACTACAGAGTGATTTTGGTTTACCGCCTGAAGCATCTAGCGGACAATCAACATGCTAGAGACTTAGTAGTAGAATGCTGGTAGAGGCGATTCTTTTTATAGCCTCTGCATTAATCTTAGCTACATTCATACTGTACTTTGTGAATGTAAATAAAACCCCGTATCAAGGACAACAAGCGACCTATGATTTGTCAAAGGCAAGTCAGATTGTTTTACCGAATACAGGGTCTTTATGGTCAGGTGCACCCTGTACTCTGCGCTTTGCCGTGTTCATTCAAGGAGCTCCGAAGACTTTGTCAAAGGTGGATTGCATTGAAGCTGCCGCTCCTGTAACATCCTTTGCCCCGAATTGCCAAGATTATTCATTCAAACCATGTAAGTGTTCTGGTACGAACTGTAAGAACTGTGATTCGAACGCTGGTTATCTTACGAATATATTGAGCATTGGCGACTATGTCCAACTGTGGACATCTGGATATACCAGCCAGAATGATAAACCGTATGTTCCGGCACTTTTAAAAATACGTACGGGAACTGACAATTCACAGCATTATATCGAAACGATTCCCCTTCCGGCCATCCCCTTGCAAAAGTGGACAGCTATTACAATTGTGAAAGAGGGGCGCAGATTTGATGTATATTATGGTGCAAAACTTCAGGCGAGTAGTCTCACTGACTACGTTCCTATACCGCCCGACACGGTTCTTTCATGGACGGCAATGCCTTCAGGAGGCGCAGGATGGAGGGGTCAAATTGGATTTTTTATGGCATATAATCGTGCGTATTATGCATCCGATGTGAAGAATGACATGAGCACTTTGCTAAATATGCGCGGTGTACCGTATTATGTTGACCAGCCTCCACTTTCTTGGAATTCTATAGCAGCACCCGCATGTTTCTTTGGAAATTGTGAGACAATGCCGTCAGTGTCTCCACCCCCTGGCTCTCCATTTACAACATATTCAACAAATGTATCCTAAAGAATCAAAAATCCGAAGCCTGATACAGAATGAGTACGAATGTCAATAAATATTCCGTTATGCGCGGAGGATCAATAGGTTCTACTCTGTTAAGTTTGCTAGTAGTTCTTCTTGCGATTGTGGTCTTGATATATACGTACCAATGGCTATTTAACAGCCAGTCAAATTCATCTACCGTTCCTATCTTATCAGGCTCCCCGTCTATGACTGCCACAGTTATGGATTCAGCTTCAGGATATTCGGTAGTCTCTTCTACGGAGCTTACTGGAGTCAATGATAATGGGCAATATTCTGCCAGTTTCTGGGTGTACGTCACGGATACGAAGGGGTTCCTTGCCCCTGGAGGCAGTGCACAATTAGCGCATTTAATGGAAATCAGTAATAACCGCTTTTCTACAACGAACCCTGGAAATACGCTCATCTACGTGGGTCTGAATCCAGTAAACGCAACTCTGGTTGTCCGCCAGAGTACGACAGACCCGACCCAACAGATTAATAATTCTCTGACGGCGCAAAATGGAAGTAGCTATCCTCTAACATCCTTGATTAGCAACTACAATGCTGGAACGACCTTTACTAGCAATGACCGTTGCGATATCATCAATGGTATTGAGTTCCAGCGTTGGGTATTAATCACGGTGGTAGCGAATAGCAGAACACTCGACGTATATATTGATGGTAAGTTAGCACGTTCTTGCGTATATTCTAGCGGGTTCTCACTAGGTTCGAAGAGCGGCTCAGGAACTGCCTACTTTGGCTTGAATAATGGTGGAAATCTGAAGGGTTACTTTGCAAATGGAAACTACTATAATTATGCACTATCTCCTGATGCGGTATATAAGACGTACCAGGATGGACCCGCAGGACCTTTCAGCATCTGGGGCTGGTTGACGAACATCTTTAGTGTGAATATCAACTTGAATCCTTCCGTTGCCAATCAACTAAATCCTTGCAATGCTTGCAAACAGGGGAGCAGCTAAGAGGAGGAATCTTATAGTTCAAACATCAAAGAATCAAAGATTCTTGATTTTTGCGCTTACCTGGTAGAATGGACTCTAGCAGTTCTGGAGTGTTTCCTCAAATACTTATGGCAATCATCATCGCATTTGTGATTTTCTTTATATACATGATGGTCGAACAAATGTACAAGGCATGGTATGCTTTCAAGGGGGCGCGTGTAGCTATTCTTGACAGCACATGTCCTTCCGGTAATCCTCAGATGTTTCGCCAAGACCCGTCAAATCCTTCCAATACCGTGATTTTACCGTATTCCGAGAATCAATTGACCGGCATTGAGTTTTCTTATACATCGTTCATCTACATAAACTCCAATACGGACGATGGCTCCGATGGATGGAAGACGATATTCTATAAAGGATATGAAACGGGACCCTCGCCTCTCCTAGGACCTGGTGTCTTTGTAAGTGGCAGCAATGCTAAGAATAACTCACCTACTCTGCGCGTGGTCATGAACACCTATGATTCTTGGTTCAATGTTACAGATGTAGAACAAATCCCTTTTAACAAGTGGTTCCATTTGGCCATTGTTCTACGTAACAACTCTCTTGAAGTCTACATTAATGGAAATCTGGCGAAGAAGACAACATTTAATGGTACCCTGCCTTACCAGAATTATGAGACTCTGACGGTATTCCCTACCGTAAGAACACCTTTTACACTCTTCGACAATACGCAAAACAATCCTACGACGTCAAACATGGGTATCCCTCCTGGTGAAAATATGACGGTAAGTGGAACATTCGCTGGATTTATAAGCAATCTGTACTATTTCTCTTATGCGGTAACGTATTCTGAAATCCAGGCCATGTTAAACATGGGACCGAGCTCAAAGACTTGCTCAACAAATGCAAATGCATTGGACAGACCCCCCTATTTAATTGACAGTTGGTGGACACAGCAAAGAGGCTAAAAAGGCCTAAGACCTAATCCAAGCAATCAGAAGAATGCCTGGGGGTGGGCTAGTAAGTTTAGTAGCCTATGGCGCACAAAATGTGATCTTATCGGGCAACCCCGATATGACCTATTTTTACAAAACATTTAAGAAGTATACACACTTTTCCCTTGAAACAACCACGAAACTTATGGATGGTCCTACCGATTATCCCTACGACCAAACTGTCCAATTGAGAGCTCGTGTTGACCGTGTTGGAGACTTATTATCCGATATGTACTTCTCCTTTAACATTCCCGCCATTTATAGCAAGTGGCAGCGAACAAATTGTTCAGAAACGGGTCCTACAACACAGCAGCAATTTCAGTGGGTTCGTTATCTGGGTGCAGCAGCTATACAATCGGTCTACATTACTTCGGGTCCGAATAAGATTCAAGAATTCACGGGAGAATATTTGATGAGCAAGGCTATGATTGATTTTCCGAAGGACAAGTTTGAGAAATGGCAACAACTTGTTGGTGATGTTCCTGAACTCTACGATCCTGCAAATGGACTATATGGAAACCCGACAGCAACAGGTGGAGAATATCCTACGGTGTTTAGGGATACTTCAACATCCGACACTGCTCAAAATAATACACCTTCTATTCCTGCTTCCACAATTTATGTTCCTCTACCTTTCTGGTTCACTGAAGAAGGTCAAGCACTACCTCTCATAGGTCTACAATACTATACTATTGATGTCACTATCAATTTGACACCATCAAAGCAATTATATACAGTTATGGACCTTTCTGGATATCGTATGGCTCCTGGCTTTCGTGTTATGTCATCACTAAGCAGTATTCAGAGTAATATACCAAATCTTGTAAGTACTAATGATGATTCTCAGCAAATACGCAACTATTTTACGGACATAAATTACACCATACCTCCTCTTAATACTTGGGCGTGTAGTCCCACTCTGCATACAACCTATGTGTTTTTACCTGAAAAAGAACGAAACTTATTTGCCAGTACACCTTTGATGTATCTTACACGCCAAGTGACCTTAGTGAGTTTTCCAGAAGTGATTAACAATAGTCTACTATACTTGGATATACATAATCCGATTACACGTATTATTACAATTCCTCGCCGTTCTGATGTTCTCATGTATCGCAATAATGCATATAATTTTACGAATTGGTGGAATTGGCCGCAACGTCCAAAAATTCCTACTACTCCATATGTAAACAGTAGTTTCATAGAAATGGAAAGTGCGACAGGACTTCTAGTTCCCTCTGGGCAGATTGATATTCTCCAAGCCCTACGAATCTTGGCAGATGGAAATGAGATTCAGGAACTGAAACCAACAGCCTTTTACACAAACTTGACACCGTGGAAGTACTTGGATGGTGGTGCAAATCGCAGACTCCCTATCTATTCTTTCGAATTGCATAGTCCGACCCCTCAACCCGCGGGTTCGATTAATAGTAGCCGTATTCGCAGACTCCAGGTTGACTTGCAGGTCTATCCTCTTCCTCCGAACTCTTCCTATATTTACAGCATAAACTTCTATGTTGAAAATATAAACTTCTTTATCGTGGAATCAGGAATGGGTGACGTGAAGTATGCTCTTTAGTCGCTAGACTCTTTAGTCGCTAGACTCTCTAGTCTTCTTTACCTTCTGTGTGTAGAGCCGAATTTCAGGATATCCAGATTTCCTTCTAGGATTCATCTTAATATACTGCGGCCATCGTTTTAGCATTGATTTTACTGTCTTTCGCTCTCTTGCTAACCGATTTCCTTCTTGTAACCCCCCAGGAGTGGCGTACGTTGCCGTTTGCACTGCTACAAAATTCAGTCGTACAATCACTCCATCCTTTTCCCAAAACTGTATGGTACGTTGATAGTCTTCCTTTTCGCCATTTCCAATATCAATTCGTACTTCTCCCTTAGGATTGAAACAACCCCAGAAACTTCCAATGATGAAACGCAAGTCAGTAGTTACTGTAGGTTTCATAAAATACCCATTCGCAGAAGGATAAACTCCCCAAAAACGCCCTCCCGCATTCTTCGTTTCTGCAAATCCACGATCAAACATTCCTGCCAAGTCTCTTAACTTCCGTTCATGACGTTTCGCCTTTACATCATATTCAATGAAACCACGAACGTCATCGTCGAATGATATAATCGGTTGCCCTTTGGGGAAGTAATCAAAGATGAAATTACGCACCTCGGGTAACCCTTTTACACCTACCACAATATGCCCCACCGAACCCTTTTCCAAACCCGTTTCATATAATTCTTTTTGTTCCTCATTTGCAACAAACACATAGATTTTTGAAGAAGGAATCTTATATTCTTGAAGAACTTTCAGAGTTTTTTCTTTTAAAGTGTCTACTCGGTTATACGAAGGAATAACGACAACCCAGTCCTTCATCTCTAGTAAATAGTATAGAATTTCTTACCTTTTACAACATCAGAAGGCGATGTCTGTTTTTTCCTATATAACTACAACAAAGCCGAGTGACGATGAACTTGCCAAAGCTGCCCCTCTCCGTGCACAAGTACGGCAAGCAGTTTTAAAACGCTATGATATTTTTCAAAAAGAGTCGGTTGTTTGTACGGAAGCTGGGCTTTCATATTGGCAAATCCGTGCTCTAAAAACCTTTTTAGAATCAGAAATCGCTTGGTGGAATGCAAATCTTGAACTCACTGTACAACAAGTCAATACAAGAAAGACTTTATATGTAGAAAAGCTTGAAGGGCTGAATAAAGACTTACAAACAAATTTGAAAACAGCTCTTGCTGCACTTCCTCCTGAGAAAGCCCAGGCTATCCTCAACAAGTTAACGGCAGCAGAGGGATTTGTTGACCTATCGGGGTCTCCTGTGCCGTCAGTAGACTTATCTGGAGCTACTGCCTCCTTAGATGTATCTGACCTTCAACAATCAATCGCGCCTACAGAAACCCCTTTAACAACAGGTACGCAAAAGCCAAGAACTTGGGAAGATGATATAAGTTCTGCTGCAAAATATGCATTTGCCTATATTGGAACTATCCTATATATCTGTCTAGCTCTACGATTTGCTGCTTTCGCAGCGAATGATCTTCTCTACAAACCTCTGTCGTATCGTATTCTGGCCTTTGTCTACACATTTATATTTGCCCCCATATTACTCCCCTATTACACATATCGTGAAATTTCACACTGGATTTGGCCAAAGACGGATGGTCCGCATTTTGAATCGATATTTCCTATAAAACCATATGATCCTTCAGAGCCTCTTACATTTGATAAACGTGTCTATGGATACGCCGACACTCCTGGAATACGTGGATGGATACAGACGATGCGAAATAATGAAAATGCAGATCGCTTAGCTGTTTTACAGAAATCAATTCTACCAACATTACTAGTTCAAAGGGTATAAACCTAAACTAACATATAAAATGCAGATGCAGATGCAGCCCTTCGTTTCAGTAATTACTCCTACATTCAATCGTAGAAAGTTTCTACCTTCTTTGATTGAATGTTATATCTCGCAAACCTATCCGAAACAAAAGATGGAATGGATAATTTTAGATGACGGTACAGACTCTGTAAAAGATGTGTTTGACGAGGCTGCAAAGAAAATTCCTAATCTTCGGTATATTCGCCATGAACAAAAGCTTTTGATTGGAGCCAAACGGAATATCTTGAATAAGGAGTCAAGGGGTGATATTATTATTGCTATGGACGACGACGATTTTTATTCTCCTGAGAGGGTTTCTCATGTCGTCCAACAATTTATAAGGGCTCCTCCTACAGTTGAACTCGCAGGTAGTTCAGAAATCTATATGTATTACACAGATATTAAGAAAATTTATAAGATGGGTCCCTTTAGTAAGAATCACGCAACGAATGGAACAATGGCTTGGCGGCGTTCCTATGCTGAGAAACACGTGTACGACGAAACCGTCAGTTTTGCAGAAGAAAAGTCATTTCTAGAGAATTATAAGCATCCTATGATTCAACTTGACCCCTTTAAAGTTATGCTGGTAATAAGCCACAGTGAAAATACCTTTGACAAGACAAAGTTACGCGATGGTACAAACCCCTTTGTAAAAGAGACATCCATGAAAATCAATGCATTTATTAAATCCTCTTCTCTTCGAACCTTTTATAGCACTGCATAAACAACCCACGTATTTTTCTCTTAGAGAGACTTCAAAAATGAATGGGCTACGTTCAATAAAAAAGCATTTAGAAGTGTATGAACAAACATTTGCAAATGCTCTTACGTCAGAATCTCCCATAGCTGCGCAACCACCCCATGTTACACCTCCATTACGAATACACCAACTTGCTTCTTTGGATGCTATGCGAGAAAAAGAACTTTCACTGCAAATTGGATACAAGATACAAGAGGAGACCTTATTTAGCAAGTTTGCACTGCTCGGTGATAGTGTAGGGGTAGGCAAGACTCTCATGGTTCTCGGTCATGTGAGCCAGATGGCCACGCATCCTCTAAAACTGAATCAAGTTCCTTTGAGCAATTTGCAGACAGATAGTATTTCTTCTTGCTTTTCTATATCTCCCACTATACAAAGATTTGATGATACCGTATTTGATTCTCTTATTGTAGTCCCGCATACAATTTATAGACAGTGGCAAGATACGATTACAACACAGACGACTCTTCGTACACACTTCTTAAAAACGCAACGCGACCTCGATAAAGACACCTTTTTAACAAGTATGCGAATTTCACACATAACTTTAGTAAGTAACACACTCTTTCCAACTCTCATGAATTCATTCCGTGTACGTGACATCACTCCTACATGGAGACGCGTATTCTATGATGAAGCTGACAGTATTAAAATACCTTCCACCTGTCCTTTTCCGAAAGCATATATGACATGGTATATATCAGCAACGTATAAAAATATATTATTTGCAAATTCAAGCTGCCATTCCTATTTATTACGACTATTATCCAATGATTTTCTTGAATCTTTGTCACCAGAAATCCAAGAATCTCTACAAGCATTAATCACGAATCATCCAAATGTAACGTTTTACAAAGTACAATCGTTTCCATTCTTTCAAGATCAATTACGAAGTCAGCATCCTTTGCGTGGTCACTTGGTTGTACGTTCATCTCAAGACTTCCTCGATTTTTCCATACAACTTCCAGAACTTCATCAACAGGTTATACGTTGCCAGACTCCGCCTTCTTATGAAATTCTGCAGTCGGCGATTCCTCCACAGACCGAAACCCTACTCCATGCAGGAGATATTCAAGGGGCTTTCCAGAGTCTCGGGATTTCTACGCATAGTCATCAAACAATTGTGGAAGCAGTGACAGAGTTTCGCGACCGAGAGTTGCAGCGTCTTAAGCGACGTTTGGAATTTAATAGAGAAGAAACATATGTTTCTGAGCAAGCAAAAGAACTTGCCTTGAATAAATTACAGAAAAAGATTACAGAACTTGAACAACAAATTCAAGGAATTCGTCAAAGAATTATGGATGCTTCGCCGTCTCTATGTGCTATATGCTTTGACACACCTTCGAATTCTATTGTAACCCCGTGTTGTGCAAAACTCTTTTGTGGAGACTGCATCTTACACTGGCTTATGCACCGTGTTCAATGTCCTCTATGTCGCGAATCTATACATCCAAGTCAACTCAAGAATCTTGGAAATCCGTCAGGACAACTCACCACAAGTCCATCTCCGCCGATTCCGCAAAAGATGGAAGCCTTAATACAAATTTTAGAAGAAAATCCTGAAGGACGTTTTCTGATTTTCAGTCGGTTCGATTCTCCCCTGCAAAGTATTCATGAACAAATTTCCAATAACTATCCCTCTCACACCCTGCAAGGAAATAAAGACAGTATCGCAAAGACTCTTGCCGAGTTTGAAAAGGGGAATATCCGAATCCTCTTGATGAACAGTCAAACCTCTGCGGCAGGATTGAATATTCCTTCAGCCACACATCTCATCCTTTTACACAAAATGGGAGTTGAAGAAGAAAAACAGATACTTGGTCGTGCCTACCGTCTAGGACGTACACAACCCTTACATTTTATAAAATTATTACACCATCATGAATAGAAACGCGTAAACTTACTAGACTGTTCAAGAATATGGAGAATTTAAATCTATGTATATAACAATGTATACCCCTGCAAAATACTTTACAGGGTTATCCAAGAAAAATAAGGAAACCAGAAAGCGCGAAATCAAACGCTTTGGTGAAAAATCCACGAAAGACCCTTCTGCATATATTGGATTCAAGACCGATATAGGCAGAAAAACAAAGACATCCAATTACACGCGTAAATTCCAGCGTTTATTTCCGAATGCAAAGAGCCTTGAGCAAAAGTCCAAGGCTACAGGTGTTCCATTAAATGCCTTGCAAGAATCTTACAATCGTGGTATGGCGGCATGGCGTACAGGTCACCGGCCTGGAGCTACCCAACAACAATGGGGTTATGCTCGTGTACATAGTTTATTAACATGTGGCAAAACTTACCATACGACCGACTCGAATATTGTAAGAAAGACAAAGCAACGTTCAAAAACAGCCAAGCGCTGGTGGAAAAGATGTCCTCCTACACCGTCGACTCAGTAGTCTGAACAAAAGGAGGCATTAAAATCATACTATCCACTTTCTTCTTCTTATCCTGTTTCTTTCCTCCTGTTCCATTCGCAGCCTCCACATTCGCCATCATCATCAGTGCCAAGGGCGTCAAGCGAATAGAAATTCCTTGCGAATCGGCAATTTCACAGAGCAACTTCCATGCATTGAACAGCGCGGATTGCTTTGTTAGAACAGGCGTATACCGTATAGTACTCAAAGGTGGCTCTTCTTTCTGCCAAGGAACCTCCTGGCTCAAAAACAAGTTAATAGTATTTAACTTCACATCTTGACTCAAAGCTAGTAAACGCCAAGTCTGATAAAAGAATGCCCAGTAGTCTGCATAATCAGATTCCTGGATACACCGAAACAATTTCAAATACAAGTCCCAAGCTTCGCGCGTATCCCCTTTTACACCTTCTAGGCGATCGGGCAAATTCTCGGCAATCACTAGTCCCGCCAAGTTACTATCATTATTCTCCATTTCCAGAGTTAAGAACGGATCCATTTCTGAGTACAAACACCATTTTGCAAGAGGTACGACTCCATCAGGAATTTCCATATGTTGTTCTTCTTCCACAAGGTCGCCCGAAGAATTCTTATATTCTCCGCGTAACAAGGGTCGCAAGTCTCCACCTGCATGTTTCTTCCATTGTTGCGGCACTTGACTACCAATCAAGGAAGCAATCTGACCCTCATCCGCCATACCCACCTTGAATGTCATACAGTAGCGCGAAATCATTTGCAAGATGCGTTGATGAATAGTATTACTGATAAAGATTACAGGAATGCCTGGATTCGCCGGTTTCCATTCACGCAAGTAGGCCAGCAGACTTTGCAACCCTCCTTTTTCACCACTGCTCAAACCATCAATCTCATCTAAGATAACTCCTAAGCCTCCTTGCTTTCCTTTTTCCATCATGTTAATGACTCCACCACGTTGTAATAGGGGTAGGATAATCTTGCGGAAACATGCTCCAGAACGTGTATGGGATGCATTGAATTCACTCACGCGCATACTTCTTTGTTGCATTACACGATAGGCCAAGGTTGTCTTTCCAACTCCTGGAGGACCCACTAAGAATACTGCGGGGGTAGTGCGATTATCAAACCATTGAAGAATAGCGTTTTCAATGGTTGGATGTAGGCAAACTGCCATTCTTATTCTGTAGAGTTCAAAAAGCTTAGACCTCCTAAGGGAGAGGTGCATTCGCTGCTGTGAGGGTAGACCCATCCCATACACCTTCCCAGCGTAAGTACTTTCCAAAGGGGTCGTTTGTCATAGTGGCAAGATTGGTTGTTAGTAGCCCTAAGAAAGGCCAGCGCGTATTTCCAGAGTCGGTGGATAATGAAGTAGCTCCCGTATTTTGGCTAGGATTCTTAATTAAGTACGCTGATTGTCCAGTGACATTATTGATGGTTAGTCCTGTAGTGAGTCCCGCATTATTGTAAGATTTCATGTTATAGGTATTCTTGTCATCATAGCAATATACATTACGTGTGTCCGGGTCTGTCCATACTACCATGAAATCCGGGCACATGTTTACAATCGGAGGAAATGAAGAAGCGCTATTCTGAGAGGATGTGCTTGTATTTCCACAAGAATCGGTAGTTGTTTTCGGCGTAGAAGAAGGCTGGTTAATAAACCAACGAAGAGCAAAAAACACGTATATGACAAATAATAAGACTAGACTCAAGCCTCCAGCTATGGGTTGTCCTAATGAAAAAAACCAATTACCCACAGATATCATGGTCATAATGGCAATTGCATAGTATATAATTAGTGCCCAGTGCACAGTATATTTCTTTTTACTGTCGACTGTTAGCATTCCCAAAGTTATATAATTCACAGCGGAGCTCATTTCTATGTAATCTGATGAAAATTTAAATATCAAGACTTTCGAAGTCTGAGATATTTGAATGTTAAAATATTCACGCTTATACAATTTACATGAAGCGTACCAGGCCAGCGGGGCCAGTGCCGGCGCCACCCAGAGCGCCGCCGCTCGCCTGCACATCGCCATCGCGAGTCGTCTCCACGAAGAACGTCAGGTAGCCCGTGTCTACGCCGTTCACTACTCCAGCGCCGACGCCGCCATCCGTGTTGTACACACCATACGCATTCACACCGCCTGTGCCTGAAGCGTTAGGCACCATGCCCTTGATCTTGCGGAACGTGCGGCCGGCCGACACCAGCGACTTGCCCATGTCACGCACTACGCGACCTTGGGAGAACAGCGACGAGGTCTGGCCAGGCAGAGCACCCGAAATGTTCTGGGCAGCCGTGAAGCTGCCTACCGTCCACGCGCCACCAGAGCCAGCAGGCAAGTTAGCCGTGCCCCACACCAGCAGCTTAGGGGGTAAGTTCGCATCTACTACATAGAAATAACCACCGCCGCTCTGCTCGTATCCTTTGCCAGCATGAGTTGCATTGAGGTACGACATTTCTTATACCCTTTCTTGAGAAAATATTATGGGAAGAATTGTAGAAATGAACAACGGTCGTGTAAATTTGTTCGCCCCGCCGTCTGCCGGTGGAGAAGGAACCGCTTTAAATGCTCCAAATACGCAAGCCGGTGCCTTTCCTGGATTCGGCTACCAAACCTCCTCCGAAGTACAATTTCAAAATGATATGCTTCGTGGAAACTGGGAACAGAACGCGCTCAGTACCACATTTTTTTCAAAAGAGAACTTGAATCGTATACAAACAACGATACGCCGTAATGTCTATGAACGTAGCCAGCCTAAGGGCTATGTAATCGACGACCAGTCGGTAGACGAATTGAAAATGATTATGCGTGGACTTTTTTACCAGTATGCAAAGAACCAGCCGAATAATATCCAAGGGCAGATTGAAGAGTTAAATGGTCGTGTCGTAGAGTGGTGTGTACCCCATATTCTCTCTGCCGTAGACCACTACGTATATTATTTGAAAGACATCGATACTTTGCCGGTACCTATGGCGCAGCCGGTACATCTCAGCCGTGCCGGTACACGCAGCAAACCTTTGAACCCGTTTATGTAAAAATAGTCACAATTTATAGTAGAAATATTCCTACAATGATTTTATAAGTACACCAGGTCTAAATAGATTATAAAAGAATCTTTTATAATCTAAATGAGTGTTCATATTGTATTATATTCAAATGGTGAACCATATGATACAACAAAACGACTAACTATTGAATCAATATCAAAATTTACTTCTAAAAATGTAATTATTCATGATTATAATCTTGAAAGAATAAAGAATTCTGCGTGGTTTCCATTCATTAAAGATTTTCCATTAATGGATAGACTAGGAAGAAGAGACGGTTATTATTGTATGTATAAAGTATTTTGTATTTGGGAAGTCTACCAATTTATGCAAGATAATGATATCTTATATTATGTCGACAGTTCGCAATATTTTGTATCAGGATTTACTCAGAATATTGATAAATTATGCGATATCTGTTTTGAAAAAGGGTGTATAGCGGGTAGTGTAGCTAATAATGTTGTCAATGAAAGTTATGGTTGTTGTAGTGATTTACGAATCTGGAAAAAGGTCTTTCCTGAAATTAAGAAAACTGATAATGAAATATTGAATACCATGCATATTTTAGCAGCATGGGTATTGTTTAAAAAAACGGAATTGAATACGCATTTTATTAATGAATGGTTATACTGGTGTATGTACAAGGATGATGAACTTCCTTTTCCGCTAGTCACATACCACCATACCGTAGACCAGAGTATTTTTAATATCCTTGTGCATAAGTATAAGTTTTTAGTATTTTATAACGAACAGATACCTCATAATTATAATAAGGACAAAAATATTGTGTTAGAGGTGGTTAATAATTTTCACAATACTCAAGACCATTTCATATATCTATAAATTACTTCGCTCCTGTCTTCTTTACATACTTCTTCGGCTTTGCTGTACACGACGCCGCCTCCGTACGAGCCTTTGCCTGAATTTCCAAAGCTGCCTCAAAGTCTACCAAGTCCTTGAGCCAGAGTTTTCCTGCAGTAGTCTCCCGTAGGTCTGCCACTGCCTTACGTGCTACGAGCACTGCCTCTTCAGCATCAGCTACTGCCGTCGCCTTCACGCGATCCATGCGCAGACGCAGGAGATAGTCCCAGCCATCGATGCCTTCTGCCTTTCCTTTTGCATCCGCTGACACGGGCAGCTCATGCTTCCGCATTGCCGTCACAATTTCCTCATCCGACTTGCGTCTCAGATCTAGACTACCTTCAAGTACAGCGCGAATGAACCTTGCCTTTGCATCCGCAACTACAGCATCAGCCTCTAGACGTTCCATCTCGGACAAACGCCGCTTCTCATAGAATGCCAAACGAGGCTCATAAAACCCTTCCAGAATCTGACCCACAGTCTCATACCGCTGAATCTTTGACCCCACGTCAAAGGCGACCATATTCGTAGTCCGCCACGTTGAAGTGAGCCGAAACCGCTTCTCAAAGTCTCCAGGATGCGCCTTCATATCTTCATACGTATCCTCGTCAAAGTACAGGACGAACTTCACTTCCTCGTCGGTGTACAAGTCATCAAATCCCTTTAACACAGGCTTTCCATCATCCGTGTAAGCATATTCCATTGCCTTAGGAACCTTCTGACCTGAACCACAAGGTTGCACAGACGCAATTTCATCCAGAAATCCCTTGTAGTCCTTCGTCCATACTCCCACAGGGAGCTCTGTAATGGTAATTGTATTCTTATCATCGTCGAACTTTGCAATACCGTGCGTAATCCAGCTACCTCCTCCCGTTTCAGACTCAGTCACTTCACCCTTGAATCCTTGCCACCAGGGCTTCAGAGTGACTCCGCGCAAACTACTGAGACGCCCTGAAATACGTTCGCGCAGCACACGTACAAGGTCAGTAGGATTATACGGAGGAATATCCGTGCTAAACCCTGTACCAATCCCTACACAACCGTTGATGAGGAGGACAGGAACACACGGCAGATAATACTCAGGCTCAATTACCATTCCATCATCATCCAAGTGCTTCAGAATCCCTGCATCTTCCTTGCGAAAGATTTTGTCCGTAATGGGCTCCAGATAGGTAAAGATGTATCGAGGAGAAGCAGAATCTTTTCCACCCATCAGACGAGAGCCGAACTGTCCATTCGGTACGAGTAGGTTTACATTATTACTTCCTACAAAGTTCTGTGCCATTCCTACGATGGTGCCGCACAGACTGGCCTCACCGTGATGGTAGGCTGCATGTTCTGAGACATAACCTGCCAACTGGGCGACCTTCACTTCAGCGCGAAGACCACGCTTGAAACAGCCAAAGAGAATCTTGCGCTGTGAAGGCTTGAGGCCATCCATGATATGCGGTAGAGAACGAAGGTTGTCCGCATTGCTGAAATGAATGAGCTCGTCATTGATGAACCGCGTGTAAGGAACACGACCCCCAGCCCCAATATCTAGGATGCGCTTGGCATCGTAACCCGCTAGCCATTCCTTGCGGTCATCTGACCTCTTCTTGTGAAAGGCCAGAGACAAAGAATTATCTGTATGTTCATCCCAGTCATAGTAAATTTCGGCCAGACGCTCAAACCATTCACGAGCTTCTTGCTTTGTACTCGTGCCCAGACCCTTGTAATACTTGATTGTCCAGCCGTGGCTGCTGCCTCCCTGTGCAGGAGCCGAAATCCACCTATCATACTCACCCATACTATAGAAACTTAGGACATCACCGCGGCGAGACGCTTTGAGCAACGGCGTAGCCAGTGAGCAGAGAAAGCCCATCTTCATGAGTTCAGGCCATTCGGTGTGAAAGAGATTCATGAGAAGACCCTTGATGTGGGAGCCATCATGGTCTTGATCCGCCATAACCATTACACGACCATAACGCAGTGAGGTCTTGTCCTTGTACTTCTGGCCTTGACGAAGACCCAAAATGGCCTTAATCGCCGTGAGTTCTTCATTCTTATTAAACTTTTCTTGAGAGATGTCCTTCACGTTGAGAAGTTTGCCTCGTAGGGGAAAGACACCAAAACGCTCACGGCCTACCACGTTCAGTCCAGTAATGGCCGAAGTTGCAGCTGAGTCTCCCTCCGTGAGAATGAGGGTGCACTCTCCAGAACGCGCTGCACCTGCCCACAGAGCATCTTCCAGCTTAGGAAATCCGCGCAGAGTCTTGCGCTTTGTACCATCGGTTTTCTTTGCATCCTTTGCGGACTTGGCCTCCAAAGCCGCTTGGGCATCTTCCAGAAGTCCGAGTTTCATGAGCCCGTCCACAAGTTTGCCATCTGTCTTGAACTGGCTGCCAAACTTATTTGCAGGTGTGGTCAACGTTTCCTTGGTCTGAGAGTCAAAGGAAGGGTTGACAATTGTTGAATTTACGAAGAAGACTACGCAGTCGCGAATCTGTCCAGGTTTTACAGGCACTTTCTTCTTTGCCGCTGCCTCGCAGAAATCGCCGAGTACAGACCGCACTACTGCATCTACGTGTTTTCCACCCTTGCGAGTGTTAATACCGTTGACAAAACTGATAGAACGTCCAGTCTCATCTGCTCCGCTGCCTCCTACACTCTCTTCGTCATACAGCGAACGCGATAGAATACAGGCGACTTCCCAACGAGGACCGCAGACTTCGAGAACACTACCGCCCGTCTCAGTGCGCAAGAAGAGGCGCACGAACTTTTCAAAAGTGTTTGTGGCTACTGTCTCACCCTGCCAAGTGACCTTCACATCCTTGCCACAGAGCGCAGCAAGTTCCCAAGTACGAGTGCGCAGAACGGCCATCATCTCCTCTTGCACAAGTCCAAGGAATCGCGTAAGATCAGGAGTATACGTAATACGCACAAAACCCTTTCCAGTATCTTTACGAATTGATGGCTTTTCACACACAGACATGTGGTCATGCCACACTTGCGTATACTTCTGACCGGCTGCAGGGGTGCGCACTTCCAGCTTGAACTCGTGTGAGAATACATTTACCAGCTTTGCGCCATATCCATTCTTACCGCCTACAGTCTTCTCCTCCTCTTTGTTATAGTTTCCACTGGTGAGAAGATGTCCGAAAATCATTTCAGGCACCCAAATCTTGTGTTCAGGGTGTTGGGCAATAGGGATACCGTCACCATCATTCTCAACACTTATGGACAGTACACCTGACTCTGAAGTTTCCACTTTTACAGCGATATGTTTTACAGGGGTTGCTCCAGCCGTTGTAAGACTGCGAACACGAGCATCACGCGCATTTACCACCAGTTCATCGAAGAGTTTGTAAAAGCCAGGATTGAAAGGCACCTTGCGGTGTACCATCTTCCCTGATTCGGCATCAAGAACCCAGCGCCATTCTTCATGTGTCTCTACGCTACCTACGTAGGTATCAGGCAGTTCAAGAATGTGTTCGCGATGCGAAAGCTTCTTGTACGTCTCGGCCATTTTCGAGATGTTGGACTTGGGACTTGAAAGCAAGGCTCCACCCTTGAATCAATTTTTAAAATTCAGCTTCAACGTACAATTGAATAAGTTATAAAGAATCTTTCAATAGGTACATTTTGAAAGCGAAGATTCGCCAAGTTCAGTTTCTCGGAATGAGGAATCGATAATTTTTCAGCCAATAGATGCAAGACATTTTTATAAATATAGCAGTACTTTTTCATAATATCTAGAGAGCCAAAAGCCATATTATCATTGAGCCCTTCTGAATAATCATAGTCGATAGGGACGTAAATTCTGTCTTTCTCGAAGGGTCTATGAGTTATTGCAGAAGGACTGGGAGGAACTGTCATATCTATGCAAGGTATGCTGTCGAATTGAAAGGGATATTTATAGAGTATATCAATTCTTGTACATAAAACTAAGTCATATGTTACTTCACATTCACGTAAATGTTCTTCCAATAACATACAGACTCGCATCTTATTAATCATTTGGCATTCTAAGTTGAAAAGCCGATTATTATCCGTATCAGATAAACGGCCAGGATAAGCGGAAAGATTATTAGCATTAATAATTCGTTCATGAACTGATTTTACAGGTTTGTAGAGTTCTTTGAATTCACGAATACGATTTTCAGGCTCATAATCACTAGAACAAAATATATCAACTGCGTGACCTGCCCCAATTGCATGTAACATATTCTCGTAAGTTTCCTTGAACTTTCCAATTCTTCCGTATAAAAGTAAGGCTATATGCATTTGTAAATAAGAATACTTTTTCGTTTTAGACCTATGTAACAAGAACTGTGTGCAAATCGAATCTTTCTATATATAGTCCATGATACTGAACATTTGCACGATTTATATTTTCAGGGTGCAATATAGATAACTTATTTTCTAATATAAATACCGAATATTTATATATACTACAATATTTTTTCATAACATCAAATGTACCAAATGCCATGCGGTCATTTAATCCTCCATGATAGTCAAAGTTAGAGGGTATATATATGGTATTTTCTTGCAGAGGCTCGGAAAAACAGAACTTACCGTCATATAATAAATTAATTCTTGTACACATAACTATATCATATTGAGCATTCGTCTCATTTATATGCTCTTCAAGTAAGGTAAATACCCTCAATTTATTAATAAAATGACATCCCATATCATATACTCTATAATTATCATTGTCGATGCGTCCAGGGTAGATAGCCATTTGATTCGCATGTATTATTCTTTCGTGTATATGTTTTACAGGTTTGTATAATTCTACGAATTCAGAAACGGTTTGAGGATTTTCGTAGTCACTTGCGTGAAAAATATCAATAGTATGTGAATTACCTATTATATCTATGATGTGATTATGCAATTCTTTACAATATTTTAATCTTCCGTACAAAAGTAATGCTATACGCATTTGTCATATAGTATTACTTTTTCGTTTATACCTTTCAAGCTCTACGTGTCTTACGTACTTTGCGGCTGCTTCTGCGCTTAGTAGCTCTACGCTTTTTAGCTCTACGCTTACCTCCTATGGGCTTCGGCGTTGATTGCAGGTTGCGAACATTTTCAGAAGGAGATACTGACAATTCTTCGGGAGAAGAGGGACGCGATGTATTCTTTTCATTCATTTGCGTCAATTCTTTCGTAGTGTTTGTATTGTTTACGCCACGAGAAGCTTTCTCTGAAGGAAACATTCTTTCAAACATGGACTGTTTGAGCGAGGCATTGTTTACCTTCTTCATCGTCTTACCCCTTCCAGGAAAATTCACGTTTTTCCCAACCTTATTCGTAAAGAAGTCCATTCTACTCTTAGTCTTTATAAAGAATCCAATCGGGGCGAAGCTTTATATTTAGTTTATCTTTCGTTACAGCATTCATAAAATATTCAATATATGAATAATGCGTAGAATTCATAGTATTTATACTAATCGGCTGAGCGCCGGCTCCTTCCTTAAATAAAACCCGCACACTCTCCTTTAACACAGCAACCCACGTATCCTCAGAAACCTTATGACTAATAAGGTCATTGCTTGAAAATGTGTGAAAGGGAATTTCGGATTCTTTGAACATTTGACCAAATCCCATATGCATTTGATTTGAACTAGAATGATATACAACCAAGTTCTTTAGATATTCATGTCTAATACTTATTAAATCTCTCAGATTCTAGCCATTCATTCCATGTGGCGCCATCGGCAGAATCCCATTTCAAGTGTCTATCAATGGTAAGTCCCCAATTACGATTTAACAATGTAATGTTTACATGGTAGGGCGAGAACTGTGTTAAATGGTGAAGAATGCGTTTTACTTGCGGAATTTTCAGTGTCCCACAAGTGTATACATCAAATTGTAAGAGCGCTTTGGCATGTGGGCTATGCAGAATCTTTGGATCAGGACGATTCCAGAAATGGAAGGCAATGTGGCTCGTTTCAATGGGTGCAATGGCCGTAAGTCCTTCGTTGTATCGGGGAGTCTCAACGTAGTACACATGAGGAGTGGCTAAAAGTTTCATGTCAATGTCGCGTACAATATCTTGGATCATTTTGGTCGCTTTGTCTTTTTCATCCTTGGAAGGGCAAGAGCCGAGTTCGCACCGCAGTAATAAGTGGTGGTGTTGAATATCTTGATGTTGTGCGCCCTTGTTCTTCGGTAAACGGCGGGTTTTTCCTCTCGCCATCTAGTAAATGGTCAGAAGTAAATATAACAGGACTCGAAAACTCAAAAGCAAAAGCAAAAGCAAAAGCCAAAAAGGTGGCTACTATCCCTCAGTCTATGAAGGAATACGAAATGCAGCTATATTACTTCCTGCTGTTGCAAGACAAGCTTACACCCTTTGGAAAAAAAGCAGGAAAAGAAGGACTTTCAAAAAAAGAAATAAGAATAATACGCGGCTATTTGCTTAAAGCGCGAGTAACTCCGGCCATTAGATGAGCACAGCCAAAGCCAACGCGAACGGAAACCTCTTTGAAATCCGCACAGTTCAAGCTGGCGCCTTCCGCACACTCATTGAAGCACTCAAAGAGATTCTAACTGAGGCGAATTTGGAGTTTGACCAGAATGGAATTAAGGTGATGTCGGTGGATGAGACTCACACCGTGCTCGTTTATCTGCGTTTGCACCACGACCGTTTTGAGAACTTTTACTGCCCTGCGAAGCATATTCTGGGAGTGAATATGATCTACTTTTTCAAGCTCATTAAGACAATGGGCAATAATGACTCGCTAACGCTGTACCTCCCTGCGGCCAATCCCAATAAGCTGGGAATTCGCATGGAGAACTCGGAAAAGTCCACGGTGACGAACTACTTCTTGAAGCTGTTTGACACGAATGTCGATGAGATCCAGATTCCTAACCTGAACTTCTCTAACATCATCCACATGCCGTCCATGGACTTGCAGAAGATCTGCCGTGATATGAATGCCCTCGGTGAGAAGCTGGATGTGGAGATTACGAGCAGCGGCTCTGACCTAGTTTTCCGTTGCGAGGGTGACTTTGCTGAGCAGGAGACAATCATGTCTGAAAACAATACCACAATGAAGGTACAGAAGTCTGGAAGTGCGACGGAAGTGGTGCAGGGCATCTTCCAGCTGAAGCACATGGTTCTCTTCACCAAGTGCACCAGCCTGTGCCCGTCGATTGAAATGTACCTCAAGAATGATTATCCTCTCATCTTGAACTACACTGTGGCCAATCTGGGCTCTGTAAAGCTGGTTCTAGCCCCCATCAAAAATAAGGATTCTAAGTAAATTATTAATTAAATCTTCTTTTCAACATGCGGAACATACTTCACTTCATCGTGAGGAATCCGAGCATCTACAATATTAAGTCCGAGAGGATTATTAAATTTCTGACAATCACGATTCCAAATCTGGAGGATATTGAAATCGCGACGAGGAGTGATACGAACACATGAGATACAATCACCAACCTCTTTTACACATTTTCCGAGAACTGCGGCAATCATATACCGTTGCATAATTTCATTTGCAATGCCGCGATCTACACGTAGACTATAGGAGCCGCCGCGAATATTACGAGCATTTTCCATAAGAGGCGGGACACTTTCAGGAGTGAAGAAGAACTTACCACGAATCCAATCTGCGGCTTTTACCGCCGCAAATACACCTGCAAGGTCACGGAAGGTTGCGACCTTCGTAACTACTTTGAAAGTGTCTAAGTGCCAACGAGTTTCCTTTGCTGGATGGAAATACAATATCCATGCACCAGAGGGTAAAGGAGTATCAAGTGATTGGGTCTTCATTGCCGACATTGGAAGACCCGTTCTAATAATGTTAGATACTATTCAATTTTAGGCCATAGTCTCATGCCTCTGTTTCTGCATCTGCATCTTCGTCTTCCTCTTCCTCTTCGTCTTCATCTTCGACAACCTCTTGTACTCTTTCTGCAGATGCAGTTGCAGATGCAGAGCCATTTGCAGTTGCAGAGCCAGTTGCAGTTACAGACGTAGTCACCTCATCAAATAGCTCCCACCCAACAAACGGAGCTACCGCAGCATTACAAGAAATGTTAATGCTATACTCCTTACCCTCGGCCGTAAAAACCTCTAGACAAAACCCCTTCATGGAATCCTTTACGAACAAAGTATCATTGCTCAAGAAATATACCAGAACTACTTCATACAGACTAGGAGCCCCGCCTTCCCATGAAGCCTCGTGAAAAAAGGAAGTCATGTCAAATGACAAAATACGATCCGAATTTACTAGCTGAGCAGTGACCACATCACTAAATGACCCTTTTACACCATCCCCGTTACGCACGCTTACGGAAAACTTAGTCTCTTCAGGATAGTAGACAATCGGATACGAATATTGATTTGTATTGGCAGTCTTCTTAGACCAAGGTACTGCATTTCTCTCAGAAAACAGCCATCTAGAAGGCTTGTGTGCTTCAATCACGGCCTTTCCAGTCTTTTTCGCCAAGTTCAGAAGAATATCTAGGTAGAGAGTAACCCAGTGTACAGCGATTAATCCCCATGTTATTATCTGAGAATACACTGCCATTTCTGCAAATTAGTATCTATGAATGTTTAGACCTTCTAAACACTGGGTTTTCTTTTTGAAACGAAGGATAAACTTCTTTGTTTTACATGCATTGCATTCACAGTCATCATCATCTGATTTATTAACTGCAGTATTTATGAGAATGGCTATTAGAAATACAGCGGGGACGAATAAAATAGCCGCACTAATCCATCCTCCTAGGATAGTGCAGATTAACCAAAAGAAGCATGTAGTAATTATACCTATTATTGCATGATACGGGAGGTCTCCGTAATTTCCATTAAATGTATCTAGGGCTATAAGAGCTACGAAAAAAGCTCCTACAATATTTGCTGACCAGCAGGTCGACATTCTATTTATACTTTATATTTTAGAATTTTCTGTTTCTCTTCGTTCCAAACACCGAAGGGAGTATCATCCAGGTCACCATCATCATCGAGTTTATATACTAGATTTTCAGAATCTCTGTAATAAGTGTTCCCCTTGTATTCGAACTCCTGTAGTGCTTCTGCTTCTGCTTCTACTTCTTCTGCTTCTTCTGCTTCTTCAGCCTCTTCTTCAGCCTCTTGTTCCTGTTCCTCTTGTTCCTCCTGTTCCTTAATTTCAGGAGAAATCTTAACCATCTTTACGGTAGTTGCATTTGGAGGAGGGACAAGGCCATGAATAATCGCTTTGAATGTGCTCTTTGAATCATCTTTTACTTCAGCACCGATGTCTGACATACGACGAACATGTAGACCCGTAGGCTCTGGTGCAACACTGGCACCGAAGAATGGAGTTGTCTTAGTTTCTTCAATTGCCTTAGCAGCCTCGGCTGCAAGTTCCATATGTAGAACCCTCTTTGACATACGTTCTAGTTGTTCAGTAAGATCATCTACCTTTTTCATAAGTGACGCAGTAGTAGAATCACGATAGATTACAATGTGCGTAGGCACGTCACCTACGACTACATCATTCAGACTTACGGATTTAACACTCATTTTGCTAAGGGACTTGTCATATCAGTCAAGTACCGCATCAATTTTTGGACCTTTGGACCTTTGACCCTTTCAAGCCTCATTGCCTCTCTTTACACTAATCTTAATACACGCGTCTAGGGTGCTTTCCTTATCTTTCAACGGTTTACTGCGCTTCAACCGTAGAGCACCGCCCTGTTCACTCCACGATTTGAAGCGATCCATGCTGAATCCACCTGTAAATGTATTCTGCAATGAAGAATCGTAGAAATCGATAGGCTTTGTATCAAGAGTTCCCAGAATACTTACCATAGGTGGGGTCTGAATATCAATACGCACCTTTGCATCCGTAATAATTTCACGAAACTGCTCATATGTATATACACCACCAAACTTCTGCAAACTCTCACGTGGAGGGGCAGGATACAGACGACCACCTGCCTTTCCTGAAGGGCGATACATACGATGTAAAAGAGCCATACGCTCCCAGCGCACATGTGAATCCAAGTGTTCATGCAATAAATAACTCAAGCAACACTGCGGTGTACAAAAGTTTCCATATACATGGTAAGTACCATACTCTTCTTTCACAGGTAAGAAACACGGCTGGCCTTCAAAGCTATGAGCACACCAGAAACATGCTACATCTGTCTTCTCAGGTACGCGGAATGTCTCATCGGGCTTACTAGCATAGCATGTAAGTAGCTGCTGACGCTGAAAATTCTCAGCATTTATACTATCTTTCTTTACTTCTGTAACTACGCTGGGAATCGCAGATTCTTGGGATGCAGCAGATGCAGTTGCAGTTGCAGAAGCAGAAAGAGCAAACGATTTTCCAGATATTTTAATACCATCACGTAATGCTTCCTCTAAGTTCATCTTCCACCCCTCCTTTTCAACTCCAATCTGCACTTCATCAGAACTTGACTCGGTGTTTACCTGAAAATAGACTTGGCCACCCATATCATAGGGCTGCACTTGCGGAGGCGGACTAGGGTCGTAATGAATGCCTGAATCATTAAACGATACTTCACTATTACGAAAGGGTAAGTGAACAATCAAAGGGCGACGTGTCTCAGGTGTAAATGTACCGTCAATTCCATCGGGCGTTACAACTGCAACAACCTGTATAGGTTTCTTTTCCTTTTTCGTAGACTTGCGAGGAGCCTTTGATTCCTTTGGCTCTTTTACTTCTTTTACAGGGGAAGTCTCTACTTCAGTTGCAGTTGCAGATGCAGAAACTTTTGGCGCTTTTGCCTTTGCTTTTGTCTTCACCTTTGCATCCGCAGAAGTCGGTTCCATCCTATATACCAAACTAGTCACAATACCTTTAACTCATAAGACTATATATGGTATAAAGCTTTCAAGTGTATACTGAGGAATAGACTATGGCAGTTATTCTAAGTTCTGAGGGTTTGCCAGAACTCTTACAAATTATGATAAAATACCCAGAATCAAGGACGCACATGCTTTTCCTGGGTCCCCCAGGATCAGGCAAGACAACTGCCGCCCAGAGTTTTGCTGTTGCTCTTCACGGCAAACAAATGAACAAGTTCGCTAGTCTACTTTTCTTAAATAGCAGTGATGAAAGAAGTCTCGAAACAATGCGCCAGAAAATCTATCCCTTTGTGGAAAGCCGAATGCAAAGCCTCTTTTTCTCAGAAGGTGAAGCACCTCCAAAAGTTATCATCTTTGACGAGGCTGAAACACTCACTGACCAAGCCCAATGCGCCTTACGCCCCCTACTGCAACGTTCCACAAAGGACGTCATTCTCATTTTCATTTGCAACTCACTTTCGCATATTCATCCACAGATTCTCAATAAGTTTCTCATTGTCCCATTCGCACCCACATCTGGAGAAAAACTCCAATCAATTCTCAGTACCCAAGTACCGCGTCTCGACACTCTGTACCGCCGCGGCGACATCCGTTTTTTCAAACAATGTCCACAACAAAAACGCCAAGTCACCCAATTTCTCTACAAGTTCTTGCATGCATCCTCTCCCCAAGAAGTCTACAATCTCGCTACAGAATCTGGCACTCCCTTCCGTGAACGCATAACCTGGTTCCTCTTCTTTCAACAAACTATAACTGATATAAGTATTCGTGAACTTTCACTATGGTCAGCACTTACAGCGTCTGAAACCCAGCCGTACTTGGAAGAAGAAACTACCAAGAGACTCTTGTACAAACTCTGGTGTTCACGCATGTCAAAATTCTTGAAGTCAAACTAAAGCCTTAAAAGGCCAAAAATAAAGAATAAAATTGACCACCAACAACCCCTTTAACACCCAGTCCCAAAGTTCCAAAATGGATCCCGAAAGTTTAACCATAACGCCTCTGCGTATTTCTACAATGGTAGTTACTGCCCATCTTGGCACTACTATTAATCTTCAGAAACTTCTCGAACTCTTCCACGAATGTGCCATTCCTCTTACGTGGCCTGGTGAAGGGTTTCTGAAAGTAGAATACAAGCCAATTCTCCTAGCAAAAGCAAATGCAACGGTCGCCGAAATTCAGAAAGCGAAAGCCAAGGCCAAAGCCCAAGAAAAAATCATTATTGGTACATGCTCTCGCGATGAACTGACCAAACGTAAGAAGTCCAAAAACATCTTCTTTAATCAGTCAACTCTTGTCGTTCGCAGACAGTATGACAAGACGGCTGCGGGCGCACCTATATTCAAGGAAGTCAATATCAAACTCTTCAAGAATGGTGGTATCCAAATGACAGGAATCCCCTCTGACACCTTTGCCCAGGAAACTCTGCAGTGGCTAGCGAAACAACTCTCTCTATTCTCCAGCCCTGTACTGGAGGGAGAAGCCAAGCCGAATCGTTATAGTATTCAGTTAATTAACAGTGACTATCAAGTCAATGGAAATATTAATCGTGAAAAACTCCATGAAATCCTTATTAATACTTATAATCTCTTCAGTTCCTTTGAAGCTACTATTTACCAGGGTTGTGATACAAAGTATTTCTATAATGAAGCCACTCCTGCTGATGCGGTAGAAGGTATTTGCCCATGCGGTGAAACTCTGTGTGTTGGCAATGGTGATGGTACTACTCTAGGTCAGTGCAAAGAGATTACGATTAGCCCCTTTCACACAGGCTCCATTATTATTACAGGTGCCCGTAAGTTTGAACAAATCAATAAGGCGTATATATTTATCAATAAGATTCTGAAAGCACATTCTCGTGAAATTATCAAGCCGTTTCCAGCAGATCATAAGCCTAAGAACAAAGCCATATAGAAGGCTTCTGCGGGTTTTTGAGGACTTTTTCTCAAAAAGTCCCCGACAGAAATGTCTGCACCTGCGCCCTCATCTCAGGCTCAGCCTCAAGCTCAACCCCAAGCTCAAACTGCTGATGCTCCTGCCACTGTTTTACCTAGCCCGGCGGTACTTGTACAGGCCGCTAAACTTGCCCTAGCTCACGACAATCCCATTCGCCTCGACTATTATGTGGAGACGTCAAATGGCTCTGCCTTCATGGGCGAGGATGCTGAGACGAAGGATAAGATGCTGGTGAAGTCTGCCGAGGAGTTTACCAGTCTCATCCAGAAGACTTACAAGGTAGGCGATGATTACATTGTAATGACTGAGAACTCAATCTATGTAGTGAATGGCAAGTTGCAAAAGCGTAAGATTCAGGCGAATTCCTTGCGCAATGAGTAATATATAAAATGGATTGTTTTACATTTTTGGATGAAAATAATAATAGTATTGATTATCTTCATTGTGAACGTGATGAACAGGAATTATGTTTGAAATATGTCCCTGAAGATTCTTGTGGAGTTTTAGAATTAGGTGCAAGATATGGAACTGTAACTTCTACTATAAGTCATAAACTAAATCATCGCCCTGTTTTAATATGTGTAGAACCAGACCAAGCAGTTATAGATGCACTTCGTAAAAATATTGAAAGGAATAATACAAAGGCATTTGTAATTCCTCATATTGTTTCAGGGAAGCCCTATGGATTTATAAATAATGGATACGAATCTATGACAATTCCTTTACCTGAAAACTTAGGACCTGAATATAAAATGTATTCTCTTCCGTTAGAATCCATTTTACATTATTGTGGAATTTCGAAGATTGACACACTTGTTGCAGACTGTGAAGGATTTTTAGAGAATTTTTTTGATGAAAACCCTAACCTATATAATGACCTAAAAGTGGTGATTTTTGAAGCAGATTGTTCACATTTATGCGATTATAATAAAATAAGAACAAATCTTTCTATTCATGGATTTCATGAAGAAGTTGGTGGAATTCAAAATGTATGGTTAAAATCTTCCAGAGAATGTACAACAAATGAGTCAACATTTGAATTTTTTAATGAACATAATATAAAAATAGATCGTTTTGCTAATGAAGTTCATGAACAGTATTTAGCTTTGAAATATGTTCCAGAAGATTCTTGTGGAGTTTTAGAATTAGGTGGAAGATATGGAAGTGTAACTTGTTGTATAAGTCATAAATTAAATCGTCGCCCAGTTTTAATATCTATAGAACCAGATCCGAGAATCTTTGATGTATTGTATAAAAATATTAAAAGAAATAATGCAATTGCATATATTTCTCCTTATATCATTTCGAATAAGGCACATATTCTAGTTGATGATGGAAGCTTTGAAGGTTATGCGACCTATTCTGAAGAATATGATGAGCAAAAGCATCCCCCTAATAGTAAAATTATCTCAACATCTTTAGAATCTTTATTAAAAAAATATAATGTTTCCAAGATTGATACTCTTGTTGCAGACTGTGAAGGGTTTTTAGAGACTTTTTTAGATGAACATCCGAATTTATATAATGAACTACGAGTCATTATATTTGAAGCAGATGCGCCTCATAGATGTAATTATTATAAGATACGTAAAAACCTTTTTGAACATGGATTCCGTGAAGAAATTCATGGACATCAAAATGTTTGGCTCAAAGATATACAGTAATAAAAAAATATTATGGAAGAAGAAAGTCTCTTAGACGATATTAAACAATATTCTTTGAAAGAGTTGGAACAACTTGAGAGTATGACACACCAAGTCCTGGAACATTGGAATTCTATGATGCGACCGGATTTGAAAGAAGGTACGAAAAAAGCTATTGAACTTTCTATTGAAATTGCAAAGAATGACCTGAAGCTTATAAGAGAACAGAAAAAAATAAAAATTGCTCACAAAGCCAAGTCATCAAGTGAGTCCCCCGATTCAGAATAAAGTATGGAAACGCACGTATCTACGCTAGAACTCTTAGGTGACCTTCCCCCAGAACTAGATAAATCAGCAAATCTTCCTATTATTCTCGGATTTCTAGGACATTCGAGTGCATCGAAATGGAATCGTAATAGCCTTACCGACTTGATTATGAATCCGCTGATTGGAGCTTTGAAACAAGTCCCGAACTCTATGCTGATACCTACAGAAGGCTCTACGAGCACCCTTTTACAAGTGTGGTCAGATCATATGAATGTTGAGCACCAAGCGATAGATTCAGATTGGAATCGCTTTGGTCGTAAAGCCAGGGCGCTAAGAGATGGAAGAATTTTGAAAGAGTCTACGCACTTAGTATTCTTTCTAGGAAGTCGCTCGGATTACTATGAAAAAATAGCAATCCGAGAGGTAAAAAAAGGTAGAAAGGTCTTTGCAGTAGACCCTAAGACAGGAATGTTAGAGGAATGGATTTCGTAATTTAGTGGATGGATCTGGGCAGAGGAGAGACGTCGAAGTTCTCCTTCATATCTTGCATAGCATTTCCGAGGAGAGCGCGGTCACAGATTAAATAATAGAACAGAGTTAAGGTCGCACCCATTCCTGAGATAACCAGTCCCTGGATGGCCATACCAATACCCGCGGCGCCTAGCTTCTTGCTATAGACAAATACACCGATGGTGGTTATTACTGAAATTACAAAGATTACTAGGTATACAACGTAAAAAGCGTAGAAGAAGTTGCAGATTGTAGAACTCTGGATCTTTTTCATCCACTGAGGCTCCATTTGTTTCTATACTAGTGTGAAGTTTTTTTACTTGGTACTAGGTAGAAATGGTGATGTACAAGAAAAACGCCTCTCGTAAGAGTCGTAAGAACAATGCCCGTAAAAACCGCAAGAACTCTATGCGCAAGAACTCTATGCGCAAGAACTCTATGCGCAAGAACTCTATGCGCAAGAACTCTATGCGTAAGAACCGTATGTGTGGAATGTTAGGTGGTGCGTACAACCCGCAGGAACTGTCGTATGCGCAGGGAAAGCAGTTCGATGCGGTAACGAAGAACTACCACGGCGGAGCCTATACTCCTATGGGTGGTGCCCCTGTGGGCGACCAGGGACTTCTGCCGCAAGAACTCCGGGATTCCGCACGTATAATCCCCCTTGATGTGAAGTCCCAGGAGATTGTTGGATTGCACGATCCCGACCAGGTAGCCATGCCTATGTCTGGTGGTCGCCGCCTTGGCGGCAAAGGCCGTAGCAGCCGCATGTATCGTAAGAGCAAGGACAGTCGCAAGAATACCATGCGTAAGAGCAGCCGTATGTATCGCAAGAACGCCATGCGCAAGAGTCGTAAGAATAACATGCGCAAGAGTCGTAAAAATAACATGCGCAAGTCTCGCAAGAATAACATGCGCAAGAGTCGTATGTATCGTAAGAATAAGGGCAGTCGCAAGAGCCAACGCGGTGGTGCCTACACTCCCGTCATCGGTTCCCCTAACGATGCGCCCAATATGCTCCTTACTCCTTCCGAAGCCGCCAAGGCCGGTACGGGCGATTTCAGCAATCCCCTGCTGAAGCACTAAGCACAAGTACCCTACTAAAAAAGACTTTGCAGGATAGCCTTGCTAGACTCCAAAGCCTTCTTCTCCTCATCACTTGCTACCACCGTACACTTGACAAACAAGTCGCCGAACCCTCCATCAACAGGCATACCCTTCCCTTTTACACAGACAACTTCACAACTCTGAGTACCTACAGGAATATCCACCACCAACCCTTCCAAGTGTCCAGGATGCGATTTCACAACTACCTTACATCCAAACAAACTATCCTTCAGGCTTATTTGACACTGAAACTTCAAAGCCGAACCTTCACGTACTATGTCCAAACTCTCATCCGCCATGCCCAACCGAATTAAGACATCCCCTGCTTTTTCAAATTCAGGATGGTCACTGCACATTCCTTCAAATGTCAAAATATCCCCCACAGAAGCCCCAGGCTTTGTATTGACTTCCAAGACTTTACTACGCGAAACCAGCCCTTTTCCAGAGCACCCAGAGCATTCTTTTCCACGCAGTCGTCCTTCCGCTCCACATG
>Ga0114968_10000248_pt1 | contig 39707 bp, 40 predicted proteins | sample M_130807_EF_Meta_FD_87020 | JGI IMG/M metagenome (GOLD analysis project Ga0114968, IMG submission 87020) | Freshwater microbial communities from Lake Montjoie, Canada to study carbon cycling - M_130807_EF_MetaG | ecosystem: Environmental > Aquatic > Freshwater > Lake | place: Lake Montjoie... | reverse complement strand
GTCGACATGGAGCACTTCTTCGACGGCTACAAGCACGATCCCGACTACGGCGTGCGTCTGCTGCGGGCAGCCGCCGACGCGGGTGCATCGGTCGGCGTCTTGTGCGACACCAACGGCGGCATGCTGCCCAACGGCATCTCGGCGATCGTCACGGACGTGCTTGAGCGCTCGGACGTGCGACTGGGCATCCACTGCCAGGACGACACCGGCTGCGCCATCGCCAACTCCGTGTCCGCTGTCGAGGCCGGCGCCACCCACGTGCAGGTCACGGCCAACGGCTACGGCGAGCGCACCGGCAACGCCGACCTGTTCGTGGTGATCCCCAACCTGCAGATCAAGCTCGGCATCGACTGCCTCCCTGACGGTGCGCTGCAAGAGACGGTCCGCATCTCGCACGCCATCGCCGAGATCGCCAACATCGCCCCCAACACGCATCAGCCGTACGCCGGTTGGGCCTCCTTCGCGCACAAGGCCGGCCTGCACGCTTCTGCACTCAAGGTCAACGCTGAGCTCTACAACCACATCGATCCATCCGCTGTTGGTAACAACCAGGCGGTGCTGGTGACCGAGATGGCCGGCCGTGCGACCGTCGAGCTCAAGAGTCGTGAACTTGGCTATGACTTGTCGGCCGAGCCCGAGCGCATCAGCCGGGTTGTCGAGCGCGTGAAGGATCTCGAAGCACGCGGGTGGACATTCGAGGCCGCTGACGCATCGTTTGAGCTGATGCTGCTGGAAGAAGGTGGACACCAACGCGGGTTCACCGTCGAGTCCTGGCGCACGATTGTGGAGCAGGCAGCCGACGGAACGGTGTCGAGTGAAGCCACGGTCAAGGTGCACGTATCGGGGGAGCGCATCATCTCTACGCGAGAGGGCAATGGCCCGGTCAACGCGCTCGACAACGCGCTACGAGGTGCGATCGCGCAGGCGTACCCGGAGATCGAGGGCTGGAAGCTCGTGGACTACAAGGTGCGCATACTTGATGCGGGACTGGGCACCGGCGCAGTCACGCGCGTGCTCGTGGGCACCAGTGATGGGCACGAGGACTGGACCACGGTGGGCGTCCATGAGAACGTCATCGCTGCTTCGTGGCATGCGCTGGAGGACGCAGCCGCGTTCGGCCTGCTGCGGCGCCAGTCGTGATCGAGAACGCTACGTCACCGGAGTTGGCGGGAACTAGCCGCGCGCGCGGTAGGTGAGGGTGACAACGAAGTCGCCGGGTGCGAACGAGATCTGCTCACTCTTGGGCGGATTGACGCGCAGCCCCGCGGCAACAGTGTCGGCACGACCGCGCGCGGACTCGGCGCGGTAGCCGATGGCTGTCGTGCCCCAGTTGCGCGCCTCAGCAACCACGTCACCAAAAGTTGTCATCCCTGGCTGTGCGTAACGCTCGCAGGGCTGCATGGAGATCGTGGCACCGTCGGTGGTGAACAGGTCGTCGAACACCCTGGCGAGGTGGGGATTCTCGCTGAGCTGGGCCAGCAGCAGGCTGACCAGCTTCTGGCTGACGACGAAGTCATCGCTGGAGTCCTCTTGCGCGAGGTCGACATCGTTGGGATCCAGCAGCTCGCCGACCACATTGCGGTCGCGAACATCGCCGGTGGCACGCAGATGCAGCATGGTCAGCAGAACGCGCGCATCAGCCTCGTCCACCCCGAAGTGCTGGCTCTCGCACAAGATGAGGAAATGGGTGAAGGGCTCGGCACTGACTACCTCGTCGAGCACGGCGCGGGAGATGGTGTTGCCCGTACGGATCTCGACTCGCTGGTTGCGAAGTCCCAGAGCGGCGATCTGATGCCCGAGGACCTCCGTGTCCTGGCGGGATTCGTCCACGAGGATGACCACGAGCGATCCCTCGGCGACATGTGATTCGAGTTCGTCGATGACCAGCGGCGCGACAGCGCTCCAGCCGACGATCAGGGTGCGCTCGGTATGAACGTCGTCCTGCACGAACTGGCGATCGGCCGGTGGCTGCCATGGGGCGGGATCGAGGTCGAGGACGAACGTCGAGTCATCGGCTGAGATGCCGATGAGGCGCTGGCCCGCGGTGACCACCGTGGTCGGGTCAGGATTGACCGTGACCTCACCGTCGCCATCCTGAACGCCGAGGATCGTGGACGCGCTGCTGGACATCAGCAGTTCACCGTAGGTCCGACCGACAAGGTGGCCTGGAACGTCGATGAAGTACATCTCATCGCCGTCGAAGTCCAGCAGCTCCTGATAAATCGCGCCCAGACCCGGCTGGCGCGAAACCTGAGCGGTGATGCGTGCGACGACGCTGGTCGGGTCCACAGCGAGGAGTCGTTCGCCGAGGAGATCGCGCAGCGCGGCGGAGGTATCGGGATCCTCGATCTCGGCGACGATCGGCTGGGTGGAGTTCGGGCCAAGGATCTTGTTGAGTGCGAGCACGATCTTGACGACCTTGGCGCTGGATTCGGACGCGTCGTCACGCAGCACGATGATCGACTTCGCGTCCTCGGGGGCCATGCGTTCCAGATCGTTGATCTGGGCTGCGTCGCCCCGTCGGTAGACAAGACGCGTCGTGCCGCGATCGGGCACTTCTTTGCCGATGGCCTCGGCCAGCTCGACGGTGTCCTCGTTGCTGAGTACCACGATGGCACGGCCTCGTTCACTTCGATTGGCTTCGATGACCTCCGAGATGACAACGGGAAGTTTGTCGCTGGCGCCCAGGATGAGAGTGTGGCCGCGCTCCACCACCGGGGATTGACCGCGACGCAGTTCCTCGATGCGCGTATCGATGCTGCTGGAGATCAGACCAATAAGGGCGGCACCGATGAACAGGCCCACGATGGTGATGACGACCGCAAGAATCCGAAACCCTGTGCCGGCGTCGCCCGTGAAGGTTCCGGCGTCGAGATATCGGCCCAGCGCCAGCCAGATGCCGTCGGCAAAGCTCGTGGGTTCATCGCCTGGGCCCGTGCGCAGGATCCAGATCAAGGCCGCGATCGCGAGGATCACGAGCACGGTGATACCGGCCAGCCACAGGAGCACGACCCAGATACCGCGAGCCAATCCGTTGTCGAAGGAATAGCGAAGGCGTTGACCGAGTGTGTATCGACGAGTCATGAGGCGCACCGTATCGGTCCCATGCACACATCGGTAGGCTCGCCAGGTGCGGATCTGCCGAGTGTCGCTGGATGATGACCTGTTCTTCGGTGTGGTCGAGGGTGAAGCGGTGATCCTTATGAACGGCCACCCCTTCGGCGGGCTGGAGCCGCTTGGCCAGATCGTCTCGCTTTCTGACGTGCGGCTGATCGCGCCGGTGCTGCCCTCCAAGGTCATCGCTGTGGGGCGCAACTACGCCGAGCATGCACGGGAGATGGGCAATGACGTCCCGGCCGAGCCCATGATCTTCCTCAAGCCCAGCACCTCGGTGATCGGTCCGGGGGAGCCCATCACGCTGCCGTGGCAGTCCGAGCGGGTGGACCACGAGGCCGAGCTTGCGGTTGTGATCGGCCGCCTGTGTCGGGATGTCCCGGAAGATCGCGTCGATGAGGTCGTCCTCGGGTACACGTGTGCCAATGACGTCACCGCCAGAGATCTGCAGAAAACCGATGGCCAGTGGGGTCGGGCCAAGGGATTCGACTCGTTCTGCCCGCTGGGTCCGTGGGTCGAGACTGAGTTCGACTTCGATGACGCGCGCGTCGTGTGCCGCGTCAATGGAGAGGTTCGGCAGGAGGGTTCGACCGGTCAGATGGTGCGCGGTGTGCGCGAACTCGTGTCGTGGATCAGTTCGGTCATGACGCTCATCCCCGGTGATGTCATCCTCACGGGCACGCCCGCGGGCATCGGACCCATTCACGCGGGCGAGACCGTTGAGGTGGAGATCGACGGCATTGGTGCGCTGTCCAATCCGGTGGTGGACCGTGGCTGAGCAGGTACGCGTTCGGTTCTGTCCCAGCCCCACGGGCAATCCGCACGTCGGCATGGTGCGCACGGCGCTGTTCAACTGGGCCTATGCCCATCACACCGGTGGCACTTTCGTCTTCCGTATCGAGGACACCGACGCGGCTCGCGACAGCGAGGAGTCGTACGACGCCTTGCTGTCGGCGTTGAGCTGGCTTGGCCTCACCTGGGACGAAGGTCCGGTCGTGGGCGGGCCATACGGCCCCTACCGGCAGTCCGAGCGCATGGACATCTATGCAGACGTAGCTCGTCGTCTGCTCGAGGGCGGCTTCGCCTACGAGTGCTTCTGCAGCACAGAGGAACTCGAGGCTGCTCGCGAGAAGGCGATGGCCGAGAAGCGCGCACCCGGGTATGACGGTCACTGCCGCACTCTCACAGCAGACCAGATCGCGGCCTACCGCGCAGATGGCCGCGAGGCGGTCATTCGCTTGCGCATGCCCGACCGCGACCTCACGTGGGATGACCTCGTACGCGGTCCGGTGACCTTTGCTGCCGACCAGGTTCCCGATTACGTACTCGTCCGTGCCAATGGTGACCCGCTCTACACCTTGGTCAACCCCGTCGACGATGCGCTCATGCGCATCACGCACGTGCTGCGCGGCGAGGACTTACTGTCCTCAACCCCCCGGCAGATCGCTCTGTACGAGGCATTGGCCGCCATCGGCGTCAGCGATGGCACAACACCACGCTTCGGTCATCTTCCCTATGTGATGGGCGAGGGCAACAAGAAGTTGTCCAAGCGCGACCCTGAGTCGTCATTGCAGATGTATCGCGATGAGGGGTACCTCCCCGAGGCGCTGCTGAACTACCTCGCGCTGCTGGGCTGGTCGATGGGCGAGGATCGCGAGTTCTTCAGCCTTCCGGAGATGGCGGCTGCATTCACCCTGGATCGGGTGAGTCCCAACCCTGCGCGCTTTGACCTCAAGAAGTGCACGGCGATCAACGGAGATTGGATTCGCGCCCTCTCGGCTGAGGATCTCGCGTCGCGGGTGATTCCGTTCTTGGTCAGGGCCGAGGTCCTTGCCGAGCCCTTGTCGGATGACCAGCGCCGTGTTCTCATGGCTGCCATCCCGCTGATTCAGGAGCGACTGGAGACCCTCGCGCAGGCGGTCGGGATGCTGTCCTTCCTCTTCACGGGGGAGGTACAGATTGATCCTGAGGCCCGCGAGGCCATGGACCTGGCCGTGGTTGCGGCTGCGCTGGCCGCCCTGGAACCCGTCTTAGCGTGGACGGCCGCCGAGATCGAGGCAGCCCTGCGAGCCGCGCTCGTCGACAGTTTGGGACTCAAGCCCAAGGTGGCCTTCACGCCGGTGCGCATCGGCGTCACCGGACGCAGGGTCTCCCCACCGCTGTTTGAGTCCATGGAAATCCTGGGACGCGAGGTCTCACTGGCCCGATTGCGAGCCGCTGCGGGGTGAAGTACCGGCAAGCCCCCCGGTGTGGTCTATGCTTTCCGGGCACCCTTGGGGTATGGGGTAATTGGCAGCCCTGCTGATTCTGATTCAGTAAGTCTAGGTTCGAGTCCTGGTACCCCAGCGATGCGCGCTTGCGCGCGTCACGCACGGCCCCGTTGTGTAGTGGCCTAGCACGTCGCCCTCTCAAGGCGGTAGCGCGGGTTCGAATCCCGTCGGGGCTACGCGTTGAGGGGGGAGGGGCCTGCGTCCTTCCCCCCTTACATACATCCATCGCCTCAGGGCGGGAGCTTGCCGAAGGAGGACGCATGGGCCGCACGCTGGCGCAAAAGGTCTGGGCGGACCACGTAGTCCGGCACGCCGAGGGCGAGCCGGATCTCCTGTACATCGATCTTCACCTGGTCCACGAGGTCACCAGCCCGCAGGCATTCGATGGTCTGAGAACCTCTGGCCGCACGGTGCGCCGTCCCGATCTCACTCTGGCCACCGAGGACCACAACGTCCCGACCAAAGACATCATGCTGCCGATCGTCGATCCGATTTCACGCGCGCAGGTCGAAGCCCTGCGCACCAACTGCGCCGAATTCGGCGTACCGCTGTACTCGCTGGGGAACATCGAGCAGGGCATCGTGCACGTCGTCGGCCCGCAGCTCGGGCTCACGCAGCCGGGGATGACAGTCGTGTGTGGCGACTCGCACACCTCGACCCATGGTGCATTCGGTGCCTTGGCGTTCGGCATCGGCACGAGTGAGGTCGAGCACGTGTTGGCCACTCAGACCCTGCCTCTCAAGCCCTTCAAGACGATGGCCATCACCGTTGACGGCACGCTGCCGGCCGGCGTCACCGCCAAGGACATCACGCTGGCCGTCATCGCCACCATCGGCACCGGCGGGGGCCAGGGCTACGTGTTGGAATACCGTGGTTCGGCCATCCGAGGCCTGTCCATGGAAGGTCGGATGACCGTGTGCAACATGTCGATCGAGGCGGGCGCGCGAGCGGGCATGGTCGCGCCGGACGAGGTCACGTTCGAGTACCTCAAGGGTCGCCCGCGCGCTCCGCAAGGTGCCGAATGGGATGCGGCCGTGGCTTACTGGAAGACCTTGCCTACCGATGCAGACGCGACGTTCGACGCTGAGGTGGTCATCGATGCGTCCACACTCGCGCCGTTTGTGACATGGGGCACTAATCCCGGTCAGGGGCTGCCACTGTCGGGGTCGGTGCCGTCCCCGGCAGATGCCAAGGACGAGGTCGATCGGGCAGCCATCGAACGCGCCCTGGAGTACATGGACCTCGCACCGGGCATGGCCCTCCGGGACATCAATGTCGACACCGTCTTTGTCGGGTCGTGCACCAACGGCCGCATCGAGGATCTGCGTGCGGTTGCCGCGGTGCTCGACGGCCGCAAGGTCGCATCGTCGGTGCGCATGATGATCGTTCCCGGGTCGGTGCGAGTGAAGCAGCAGGCCGAAGCCGAGGGGCTGGACGCGATATTCACGGCGTCCGGCGCTGATTGGCGCGAGGCGGGCTGCTCGATGTGTCTGGCGATGAACCCCGACAAGCTTGCGCCGGGCGAGCGCAGTGCGTCCACGTCCAACCGGAACTTCGAAGGTCGGCAGGGTCCCGGTGGTCGCACGCACCTCGTGTCGCCGGCCGTGGCTGCTGCCACAGCAGTTGCCGGGCACCTTGCCGCGCCCGCCGACCTCACCCCCGTGGCCTGATAGGAGTCGTGATGGAAGCCTTCACCGTGCACACCGGCCGCGCCGTGCCACTGCGTCGCAGCAACGTCGACACCGATCAGATCATCCCGGCGGAGTATCTCAAGCGCATCACCCGTCATGGGTTCGAGGATGGACTGTTCTCGTCCTGGCGCAAGGATCCGCAGTTCGTCCTGAATCAGCCGGCCTATCAGGGTGCGACGATCCTGGTGGCAGGCCCTGACTTCGGCACCGGTTCCTCGCGCGAGCACGCGGTGTGGGCGCTGCAGGATTACGGCTTCACGGTCGTCATCTCCTCTCGTTTTGCCGACATTTTCCGTGGGAACTCCGGAAAGGGCGGTTTGCTCACGGCCCAGGTGCCACAGGAGACAACGGAGAAGCTGTGGGAGATCATCGAGGCCGATCCTTCGACCGAGATCACCGTGGACCTTGGCGCACGCGAAATCCGCGCGGGGGATTTCGTGGCGACGTTCGACGTGGACGACTACGTTCGCTGGCGCCTGATGGAGGGCCTAGATGACATCGGCATCACGCTGACGTCAGAGACAGACATCACATCATTTGAGGCCGAGCGGCCTGCTTTTAAGCCGACGACTGTCTGATCTTCAATCGGCGTTGCCCTGCAACGTATTTCCGGCGCGTCGGGGGTTGTCCGCTCCGGTGACGCGGGTTAGGGTTCGGGCGTTGGCCATCCGGCCGGCACTGTCACCCTCCGGAGGGGTTTTCGTGAATAAGGCTGAACTGATCGACGCAGTTGCTGAGCGCCTCGGACAAAGCAAGCGCGAGGTCACCGACATCGTTGAAGCATTCATTGAGGAGACCAAGAAGGCTGTAGTCCGCGGCGAGAAGGTTGCCGTCAGTGGCTTTGGCGTTTTCGAGGCTCAGGCTCGCAAGGCACGCACCGGCCGCAATCCGCGCACGGGTGAGGCTGTTCAGATCCGTGCCACGAAGCTGCCGAAGTTCCGTCCCGGTGCTGAGTTCAAGGCTGTCGTCTCGGGTGCGAAGAAGATCGTGAGCAAGGCTGCCCCGGCGAAGAAGGCTGCACCGGCCACGAAGGCCGCTGCAAAGAAGGCTGCACCCGCCACGAAGGCTGCTGCCAAGAAGGCTGCACCCGCCAAGAAGGCTGCACCCGCCAAGAAGGCTGCTGCGAAGAAGACCACCAAGAAGTAGTCCTCGGCACCACCCTTCCCCGACTTCGAGGGCCCTCGCCGATATGGCGGGGGCCCTCGGTCATGTCGGTGTCCCCGATCAGGTGCCGATCAAGGGAACGTGAGTCGATCGGCAAGCATGAGCAGTCGTTGCCCAGGCCTCGCCTGTGTCATGGCGTCGAGCTGAACGCGAGGAAGAGACGTGGTGTGACCTGCTTCGTCGATCACGACGACCTGGAGGTCATCACACGAGATGGTTGTGACCACCGTCGACACAGCTCGTCGTGTGGCCGCACCGACACCCAGCGCCACCGCGTGAGCAAGATCATCCTCGGTGTCGACGTCGCGTCTGACAAGCGCCCACTGCTCCATTGCCTCAGACGCCACGAGGTCTACTGCACCCGCCTGCAGGTGGGCCTGCCGTGAGTGCGACCCGAAGTGCGATGCGACGGCCACACCAGACGTCCCGAACCACATCGTCGTGCCGGTGCCGGCAGCATCGGCGACGAAGCTCACCCGGTGTTTCGTCGCCAGGTCCAGCACCTGCTCCAGTGATGTGCGCGTGAGACACGGCAGATCGGCGAGAACAATGACGACGTCATCCGGCTCGGGAACGCATGCGGCAGCCGCGGCAGCAGCGGCGGCGTTGATTCCCTCATGGGTCCCGTCGTCGAAGACCTCGGCGCCGGCTGCGAGTGACCAGGCCGAGACGAGCGGGTCGGATGTCGCCGTGATCACGCGAGAGATGTGCGGACTCGACAGCAGGGCGCTGATGGTGTCCTGGGCAAAGGCGAGCGCGAGATCCTCGCGGGCGACGCGTGCCGCCAGCCGAGTCTTGGCAGCAGCCAGAGACTTCACGGGAACCACAGCAGACCACGGCACCCGGCTATCCTCGCAGCGGAGGAAGGAGACCTCGTGGACAGGCTGCCCCGCGTACGTCGACGCGCGCATCTTGGTGCGGCGTACCGGCTCGCCGTCGTGGTCCTCCACCCGATCATGCGGTTCGGATTTCGGTGGAACTGGATCGGTCGGGAGAAATTGTTCGAGTCACAGGGCGGCATCATCGTTGCGGCAAATCACATCTCGTATGTGGATCCCATGGTGGTCTCCTATCTCCTGTGGGAGTGTGATCGACCTCCAAGGTTCCTCGCCAAAGAAGGCATCATGCGGATCCCGGTGATCGGCGCGATCGTGCGCAACGCGGGACAGATTCCTGTCTACCGAGAGTCGACCGAAGCGGTCCACGCGATCCGAGATGCGCTCACGGCGTTGGACAAGGGCGAGTGCGTCGTGGTGTACCCCGAGGGCACGGTGACGCGGGATCCTGAGTTGTGGCCCATGAAGGGCAAGACGGGTGCCGTGCGGCTTGCTCTGGCGTCGGGTCGTCCGCTGTACCCCGTGGCGCAGTGGGGGCCGCAGGAGGTCATGCGGCCCTATGTCAAGGAGTTCCGACTATTGCCGCGCAAACTCATGCGGATCTCGGTGGGTGACCCGGTGGACCTGACCGACCTCGTGGGCCTTCCGCTGACGGCAGAGACGTTGACGAAGGGCACCAATCGACTGATGGATGCCATAACTGCGCTGGAGTCCCAGATTCGGGGCGAGCCGGCCCCGGCGAGGAGATTCGTCTTCCGATCCGGCAAGGTTCAAGGTTCCATCCCGGTGGGTGAACCTGCGCCGGATGGCGTGGGCCAGCCAACGACGGGGACCGATGGGGAGCCCGTGGCCTAAGTTGGTGCCATGACCACGCGCGCCGCGATCATGGGCAGTGGCTCATGGGGGACCGCCTTCGCCATGGTGTTGGCCGATGCCGGCAGCGACGTCATGGTCTGGGGTCGTGACGAGAGTGTCGCCACAGACATCGCCGAAAGGCATCGCAACGAGACATTCCATCCCGGCATTGCCCTGCCCGAGCGAGTCCGGGCCACCACCAACGCAGCAGAAGCTCTCGCCGGGGCAGACCTTGTCGTTCTGGCACTGCCCGCGCAGGTTCTGCGCACCAACCTCGACCGCTGGCGGATGCTCATTCCGACGGAGGCTGTCGTCGTCAGCCTCATCAAGGGTATTGAGATCAACACGACCCGGCGCATGAGCGAAGTGATCTGCGAAGTGGCGCAGGTACCGACCGACCGCGTCGCCGTGGTGTCGGGCCCCAACCTCGCTCGAGAGATTGCCGAACGCCAACCCACAGCGACGACCGTGGCGTGTGTCGATGCCACCAGTGCGCAGCGACTTCAAGATGCCTGCACCACCGACTATTTCCGACCGTATTGGACGACCGATGTTGTCGGGACAGAGATCGGTGGTGCGGTCAAGAACGTCATTGCGCTGGCCAATGGGATGGCAGTCGGAATGGGGTTGGGAGAGAACACCCAGGCATCCCTCATGACGCGTGGTTTAGCCGAGATGTCGCGACTGGGGATGGCGCTGGGGGCCGACCCTCTGACATTCCAAGGGCTGGCGGGGGTCGGTGATCTGGTGGCCACGTGTCAGTCTCCCCTGTCGCGCAATCGAACCTTCGGGGAGAACCTGGGCCAGGGACGGTCGGTGGCAGAAACCATCGCCCTCACCAAACAGACCTGCGAGGCCTACAAGTCCTGCCAGCCGATCTTGGAGCTGGGTCGCGCGCATGGGGTCGACATGCCCATCACCGAACAGGTCGTCGCGGTCCTCCACCACGGGAGATCGCCCCGCGAAATCGGGTCGGCGCTCATGTCACGGCACACCAAGCCTGAGCTGGCTGGAGAATCCTGACGGTTCAGCCGCGCAGAGCTCCATCGAGGTCGGCCCAGAGGTCGACGTCCTGCTCGATTCCGAATGACAGGCGCAGCAGCGACTCTGGCACGGTCTGACTCTCCAGAGGCCAACGGCGACGTCGCTCCAGCAGCGACTCGACACCACCGAGGCTCGTGGCGTGGGTCCACAGCTTGACGCGCGTGCACACCGCGTCTGCCTCGTCTTTCCCGCCGTGCACCTGTATGGACGCCATCGTTCCCCAGCCGGGGTATCGCACGACGTCAACGCACGGATGTTCGGCGAGGCGCTGGGTCACGTACTGCGCATTGCGCTCCGCCCGCGCCACGCGAATGGCAAGCGTGCGCAGACCGCGCAGGGCCAGGTAGCAGTCGAACGCGCTGGGAGCTGCACCCAGCAGCACGCGACGAGAAGCGAAGGCGACTGCACGATCTGCATCGCGTGTGACCAGAGCGCCGAGCAGGAGATCAGAATGCCCCGAAAGCGCCTTGGTGACACTGTGCATGACGATGTCGGCGCCCATCTCCAGTGGCCGTTGCAGGATGGGCGTGGCAAAGGTGTTGTCCACCAGGACTATCGCGCCCGCGTCGTGGGCTGCTGTGATGCAGGCAGGCAGGTCGGCGACCTGCATCATCGGATTAGTGGGCGATTCCAACCACAGGAGGTGCGATCCGATGACGGCACTGGCAATCGAAGCGGTGTCGTCGGCCTCGACGATGCGCAGATCAATGCGTCCAATGGCGTGCAACTCGCGAAGCCGAACTGCAACGCCGGTGTAGGCGGCGCTGGGTGCGACAACCGTGCCCCCCATGGGCACGAGGTCCATGGCCGCATTGGCAGCGGCCATCCCCGAGGCGTACACCGTGGCGATGCCTGTCTCGAGTGCGCCGATGGCCTCTTCGAGTGCGAGAGACGTGGGAGCAGCCTCGCGCGCGTATTCCATGGGACCGCCAGCGCGGAAGGAGGACGCGGGAACGATCGGGGTATTGAGCGGGGCATCGGGCACAGGGGCGGGCCGTCCGGCCGTCACAGCAATGGTTTCTCGGGACCACTCCGACATGCCTTGACCTTAGCCGCCGACCGGGCGGCTAACGTCACCCCGTGACCCGCATCGCTGTCCTCGTTGGCGGCCGTAGCAGTGAGCACGAGATCTCGTGCATCAGTGCTCGATCAATCGTTGATGCCCTAGACGGTCATGACATCAGCATCGTGGGCATCACGCGTGACGGTGCATGGGTGGGCGGTACCAAGGATCTGGATTCGTTGCTCGTGCGTGAAGGCTCGCTTCCGCATGTCGACGACGCGGCCCCGTCAGTGGATATCTCTGCGGCGTTGCAGGTCGACGTGGTCTTCCCTGTGCTGCACGGCCCCTGGGGGGAGGACGGCACTGTTCAGGGGCTGCTGGAGATGTATTCGGTGCCCTATGTGGGCTCGGGTGTGCTGTCGTCGGCGATCTCCATGGACAAGGGGCACATGAAGGCCGCGTTGCGATCGGCGGGGTTGCCGGTGGGGGACTGGGTGATGATCCCCGACCGCGACTGGCGGGAGCGTTCCGACATTGCGCTGGCGCGGGTCGCAGACCTGGGACTTCCGGTGTTCGTGAAGCCGGCGCGGGCCGGATCCTCCCGGGGGATCACCAAGGTTCACCGCGCGGCTGACCTCCGCGCAGCGATTGAGGACGCGCGAACCCATGATCCCCGCGTCATTGTCGAGGCGGCGATCTCCCACATGCGAGAGATCGAGTGCGCAGTCTTGGTCGGGCCTGACGGAACTCCGCAGGCCAGTCGCTGTGCCGAGATCGTTGTTGGCGCCGAGCACGAGTTCTATGACTTTGCCGCCAAGTACGTGGATGACTCCGCAACCCTTGTTGTTCCTGCGGACTTGGATCCGGCCCTCGAGGCTCGTGTCCAAGAACTTGCACTCGCGGCGTTCGAGGCCTTGGACTGCGCCGGCCTGGCGAGAGTGGACGTCTTCGTACGCGGAAGTGAAGTGCTCATCAACGAGCTCAACACCATGCCGGGATTCACATCGATTAGTATGTTTCCAAGAATGTGGGCCGCAAGCGGACTGGACTATCGCACGTTGGTCAGTCGGCTGGTGGACGACGCATTGCGTCGCGGGACCGGACTGGCATGAGCGACGTCGGGTCGCTTGCCGATCTCGGCGAGTTCGGCCTCATCCAACGCATCACACAGGATCTGCCGACGTCCGCTGAGGTCGTGGTGGGCACCGGTGACGATGCGGCCGTGTTGGTGACATCCGATGGCCGCAGCGTCATCTCTGTGGACATGCTCGTGGAAGGGCGCCACTTCCGACGCGACTGGTCTACCCCGATCGACGTGGGACGCAAAGCTGCCGCCGCTGCGCTCGCGGACCTTGCGGCCATGGGTGCGCGACCCGTAGCCCTGGTGGTTGGTTTCGGCGCTCCAGCAGACCTCCCGGCTGCGTGGGCGCTGAGTTGCACAGCGGGCCTGCGCGAGGAGGCGCTGGGGGCAGGAGCCGTGCTTGTGGGTGGCGATGTGGTGCAGGCGGCACAGATCGTCATCAGCGTCACGGTGATCGGTGCGCTCGATGGCCGTGCGCCGGTGCTGCGATCGGGCGCGAAGCCGGGTGATGTGGTGGCTCTTGCGGGCCGCGTGGGCTGGGCCGCGGCCGGTCTGGCGCTGCTGTCGCGGGGATTTCGGTCGCCGAAGGTTCTGGTGGATGCCCAGCGGTGCCCCACGCCGCCTTATGCGGCAGGTGTTGCCGCGGCAATCGCCGGGGCCACGTCGATGATTGACGTAAGCGACGGACTTGTCGCTGACGCGCGCCATGTGGCGCAGGCCTCCGGGGTGGTCGTGTCACTGGATTCGTCTGTCCTTGTGGTGCCTGAGCAGATGGCAGCAGCGGCGGCGGCTTACCACGTGGATCCGCGCGAGTGGACGTTGCACGGCGGTGAGGATCACGCCCTGCTGGCAACCTTCCCGGCGGGACGTGCGCTACCGGAGTCGTTCATGGTGATCGGCTCGGTGGAGGCCTCGACTGAGCCGGGCGTCGCCGTTGACGGGGTACGTACGACCGACCATGGCGGACATCGGCATTTCGCAGGATAGGCGGAGTGGGCGCTAGACCCGAGTCAGGGGCAAGCAGCTAGCCGCGGACAACCTTGCCGGCCTTGAGGCACGCGGCGCACACGTTCTGGCGCTTGGGGGTGCGACCGACCAGGGTCCGCACGCGCTGAATATTGGGATTCCAGCGGCGCTTGGTGCGGCGGTGGGAGTGAGAGACGGCATAGCCGAAGCTGGGGCTCTTGCCGCAGATATCGCAGGTGGCAGCCACAGTGCACTCTCCAAGACTCGTGTGAATCGGCGGCTAGAGCCGCGTCGCGAAAGGTTACCCGAGAGGCACGGCTACACCCAAATGGAGGGTACGGTCCTCTCGTGCCGACGGCAGTAACCGCGGGGCTGGTCCGGGAGTGGGCCGAACGGGCCCTGCAGGCCCTGGGCGAGGCCCGGCAGGACATAGACGCCCTCAATGTGTTTCCTGTGCCCGATGGGGATACCGGAACCAACCTGTATCTGACCGTGGAAGCGGCGCACGAGGAGTTGGCTCGATCTTCATCACCATCGGTTGCAGCGGCGGCGGCTGCGCTTGCGCGCGGGGCGCTTCTGGGCGCCCGGGGCAATTCCGGCGTGATCTTGTCCCAAATCCTGCGCGGAGCCGCGGAGGTGATGGGCGGACTACCCGATGGTCAACCACTGGAGCCGGAGGCAGTTCGCCTTCTCCTACGACGGGCGGCGGAGCTGAGCTATGCCGCCGTGGCACGTCCGGTCGAGGGGACGATCCTCACCGTGGCGCGTGCGGCCGCTGACTATGCCGACCGCGAGAGCCACGGCGATGCCGTGGCGGTGCTCCATGCCGCTGTAGCGGGTGCACAGGAGGCCCTGGCCCGCACCACCGATCAGTTGGAGGCCCTGAAACGTGCAGGAGTCGTGGACTCCGGGGGTGCAGGCCTCGTGGTAGTTCTTCGTGCACTTGATGAAGCGGTGTCGGGGGTGCGTCGGCATGCACCGCTGCCTTTCATCAGACCCAACGTCCCAGCGAATGTGTCGCCCGATGCCTACGCTGGGCCAGCCTTCGAGGTCATGTTCCTGCTGGATGCCGAAGAGTCCGAGGTTGATGTGCTTCGCACAGCGCTCGATGGGCTAGGCGACAGTCTGCTCATCGTCGGGGGAGATCGGCTGTGGAATGTTCACGTCCATGTGGATGATGCGGGAGCAGCGGTCGAGGCAGCCATGCGTGCGGGCACGCCGTCGCGAATCCGCATCACACACTTATCGACCGATGCCGTCAGCCAGCAGCGCGTAGGTCGCGCGATCGTCGCTGTCACGCATGGCTCCGGAGTCGCCGATCTCCTTCGCTCGGCAGGCGTGCACGTGATTCCCACCGCGCCGAGGGCGCGGCCGTCGACCGGAGAATTTCTTGACGCCATGCTCCACACGCATGCGATGGAAGTGCTCATCCTTCCCAGCGACTCCGACGCGCGGCCAGCCGCCGAGGCCGCAGCCGCAGAGGCACGTGCCACTGGTGTGCGCGTTGCGGTGATTCCGTCGCGATCTGTTGTGCAGACGATGGCTGCGGTCGCTGTGCACGACCCCACGCAGCACTTCGATGCCGACGTTGTTGCCATGACGCGCGCCGCGGGCGCTACTCGCTACGCCGCGGTGACCATCGCGACCAAGCACGCGCCCACGATGGCAGGACCGTGTGAGCCAGGCGATGTGCTCGGAATCGCCGCCGGCGACATCGCCATTGTGGGCCAGGATCTCAGTGACGTGGCTCGAGAGTTGGCCACCAACCTGCTGTCGTCAGGGGGTGAGCTTGTGACGCTGGTGTTCGGCGAGGATGCGCCACCGGGCCTGCGAGAAAGTTTCCCTCGCTGGCTCGAGACCACCAATCCCGTTGTTGATGTGGTGACGTGCGACGGCGGACAGCCACTGTGGCCGCTCATCATGGGCGTGGAGTGACATGAGCCTGTCGACGGTGGTCGGAGGTAAGACTGCCACGGCTCTGGGCAAGGCGTTTGGGATCGAGACGGTCGAGGACCTACTGCGGCATTACCCGCGCCGGTATCTGGACCGCGGCACGTTGACCGACCTGGCATCGTTGCGCGAGGGCGAGACCGTCACCGTGGTCGCCGACATACGCGAGGTCACCACTCGACGCATGAAACAGCGCAAAGGCTCCATCGTCGAGGCGATCATCACCGATGGCACGGGCGACCTTCGGCTCACGTTCTTCAACCAGCATTGGCGATCGGGAGCGCTGCGAGCAGGTCGCCGCGGGCTGTTCTCCGGCCAGGTGGGCACCTACCGCGGGTATCGGCAGTTGTCCCACCCCCAGGTGAAACTGCTACCCGACGGAGTCGACGACGACCCCGATCTGGTGGCGCAGTTCGCCCTCGAGTTAATCCCGGTCTATCCCGCCACATCGTCTTTCGACACATGGAAGGTTCAACAGGCGGTAGCACTGGCCCTCGCATCGCTGGGTGAACTACCTGATCCCGTCCCCGTCGACACACGTCGTGAGCGAGGGCTGCTTACGCGCACTGAAGCCATTCGTGCCATTCATCAGCCGCAGACCCGTGACGAGGTCGAAGCAGCGCGAACGACGTTACGGTTTGAGGAAGCGTTCATCCTGCAAGCCGTGCTTGTGCGCCGACGGGCGCAGACGCGCGCTCTACCGGCGACGCGTCGAGTTCCCACGAGCTCCGATCTCCTGGACGCTTTCGATGCACAGTTGCCCTTCGACCTCACCGCGGGGCAGGTCGGCGTGGCGGCCGAGATCGCGCGGGACATGGCCCAGGACCACCCGATGCATCGCCTGCTGCAGGGTGATGTCGGCAGCGGTAAGACGGTTGTGGCCCTGAGGGCGATGCTGCGTGTGGTCGATGCAGGTGGGCAAGCGGCTCTCCTCGCGCCCACCGAGGTGCTAGCCGCCCAGCACTTCCGTTCCATCTCCTATCTCCTGGGTCCGCTCGCCATGCGCGGGCAGCTGGGCGGAGCAGAAGTGGCCACCAGGGTTGCGTTGCTCACCGGATCCCAGCCCACGCCGGTACGCCGTAAGCAACTGCTCGACATCGTCAGTGGCGACGCCGGGATCATCATCGGCACTCATGCGCTCATTCAGGACACCGTGGACTTCAACGACTTGGCCCTGGTGGTGGTCGATGAGCAGCATCGATTCGGTGTAGAGCAGCGGGCAGCGCTGGCCGCGAAGTCTCGAGACGACACCCGGCCGCATGTTCTGGTCATGACCGCGACGCCAATCCCGCGGACGGTTGCCATGACAGTGTTCGGGGATGTGGACGTCTCGACTTTGTCGGAGCTGCCAAGTGGACGCGCAGCCATCTCGACGCATGTGGTCTCGATGGTTGACCAGCCGGCGCACGTGAGTCGGGTGTGGCAGCGAGTGCGCGAGGAAGTAAAGGCGGGGCATCGAGTCTTCGTCGTGTGCCCGAGGATCGGTGACGATCAGGAGGCCAACGACGAGATCGCGCAGGAAGAATTGTCCGCCTTGTCCGCCGTGCTGGCTACAGCGTCTCGCTTGGAGAAAAATGATCTCCACGGACTGCGCGTAGATGTCTTGCATGGCCGGATGACCGGCGAGGAGAAGGACGACATCATGCGCAGGTTCTCCGACCTGGGCGTTGATGACGGTATTGACGTGCTCGTGTCCACCACGGTGATCGAAGTCGGGGTGGATGTGCCGTCGGCCACGGCAATGATCATCCTTGACGCGGACCGTTTCGGAATCTCCCAGTTGCACCAGTTGCGGGGTCGCGTCGGGCGTGGCGGTCTTCCCGGGCTGTGCCTACTTCTCACCACTGCCGAAGCTGGCACTCCTGCGCGCGAGCGGCTGGACGCGGTTGCCTCGACCACCGATGGCTTCGTTCTCGCCGCGCTAGATCTGGAGCAACGCCGCGAGGGCGATGTGCTCGGCAGCAGTCAGTCAGGCCACCGGTCCTCACTGCGACTGCTCGAGGTGGCGCATCACGAGGACGTCATCATTGACGCCAGGCAGGTGGCACAGACATTGATTGACCGCGATCCCGAACTTCATACGGCACCTGCCCTTGCTGCGGCGATCGAGCTGGTTGAACGTGCGGAGCAGGCGGACTACCTGGAGAAGGCATGACGCGCATCATCGCGGGCGCCGCGGGGGGTCGCCGACTTCACGTTCCGGCGAAGGGGACCCGGCCCACGTCGGATCGGGTTCGCGAAGCGCTGTTCTCCACAATCGAGAGTGACCTCTTAGCCAGCGACCACACATGGGCGCAATGGGTCGTGCTGGATCTCTATGCGGGTTCGGGTGCTCTGGGACTTGAGGCTCTCAGTCGCGGGGCGGCCGGTGTGGTTCTCGTGGAGAAGTCGTCATCGGCGGCCCGAGTCCTGCAATCCAACATCGATGCTGTGGGGCTTCCGGGTGCCCGGATGGTGGTCGGTGACGCCGCTCATCTGCATCCCGCAGATCACGGCGCGATGCTGGTCTTCGCGGATCCGCCCTACGACGTGTCCGGGCCCGACGTTCAGGAAGTGCTGAGCAGGCTCGCTGCGACCGGGTGGATTGCTGGAGATGCGACGGTGGTGGTGGAGCGATCAGTGCGTGACGATGTCAGCCCGCTGCCCGACACGTGGACGGTCGAACGTCGCCGGCCTTATGGGGACACCGTGCTTTGGTACGGTCGCGTGGTCGGTTAGTCCCCGTCAGGCAGAGAGGTCCACATGCGCATCGCTGTGTGCCCAGGATCCTTCGATCCGGTAACCAATGGGCACCTCGACGTGTTCGCCCGAGCATCGGCCATTGCTGACGAGGTCGTCGTTGCGGTCTTGGTCAATGTCTCAAAGTCCAGTCTGTTCACCGTGGCCGAACGCATCGAGATGCTCACGGAGGTGGTCGCGCCCTTCCCCAACGTTCGGGTCGATTCCTTCGCGGGCCTTCTGGTGGACTACTGCAAAACGCATGACATCACCGCCATCGTCAAAGGCCTGCGGGCGGTCAGCGACTTCGATTACGAGCTCCAGATGGCGCAGATGAACTACCGGCTCGGAGCCGTCGAGACGCTGTTCATCTCCACCAATCCGCTCTACAGCTACCTGTCCTCGAGTCTGCTCAAGGAGATTGCCAAGTACGGCGGGGATATCTCCGGATTGGTGCCGCCAACCGTGTTGGTCAAGCTCCTCGCGCGACTGTCGGAGACAATGGAGCCTGGTCGCGCGTAAGCCGGCCGCGAACCCAGGGAGCCTGCCGTGGACGTCCAGGAACGCCTTGACGAACTCGCCGTCCTCATCGAGGACGCGAAGTCGATGCCTCTGTCGGCCTCATGTCTGGTGAATCGCACGCAGGTGCTCGACCTCATCGAGGAGATCCGCCAGCTGCTGCCGGAGTCGGTCCATCGGGCCGATGAGCTCCTGGCTGATCGCGAGGCCGTCGTGCAAGACGGGCGTCGTGAGGCCGACCGAATCCTGGAACGGGCTCGGGCCCAGTCTGATCGCATGGTCTCCGAGCACGAGGTGTACCTGGCGGCCGTGCAGGAGGCCAACGAGCTGCATCGCACCACCGCGCAGGAAACGGCCCACATGCGCAAAGAAACCGACGACTACATCGACGCCAAGCTGGCGACGTTCGAGATCACTCTGCAAAAGACTCTCCAGACGGTCGATCGTGGGCGCGACCGGCTGCGCAGCCAGATGTACCAAGAGTTGGCCATGGACCAGCCCTATGACGGGGCACAGGATGCGGGATACATCGTTGACGAGCGTCGGTAGGCGCATGCCGGGGGGCAGCGGCTAGGGGCTTGCGAGGCTTTTCGCCCTGCCAGCCCAACTCAGGTACCCTTCTCCCGGCCTCCCGCGAGGCCACGGTCAGTCGTACTGATGCAGGAGGAACCGATGACCGGCCTCGACCCGCATGATGCGCTCGTCATTGACGTGCGCTCACTCCCGCGGCGTCCGGGGTCGATGGTCATGGTGACCCGAACTGCGCAGGCCCCGGCTGACTTTGGCGTCGCGATGGCTCGGGTGCCCGAAGGCTCGCCAATCGATCTGGATCTTCGATTGGAGTCCGTGCTGGAGGGCGTTCTCGTGACAGGGACAGCGGATGTCGTGATCGGCGCGGAATGCTCGCGTTGTCTGGACCCGTTCGAATGGCACGAGGAGTTCGATCTGACCGAGCTTTTTCGGTATCCCGCAACCGACGCACGAGGTGCCGAGGTGCTCGAGCCGGAGGATTCCGAAGATCCGCTGCCGTTCGTCCAGGACGATCTGATCGACCTGGCGCCGGTGTTGCGGGACGCGGTGGTGCTGGACCTGCCACTGGCTCCGCTGTGCGGAGAGGATTGTCTGGGTCTGTGTCCCACATGTGGGTTCCGGCTCGAAGATGACCCGACGCACGCGCACGAGTCGAACGACCCGAGATGGGCGGCACTGACCGCTCTACTCGAAGACGGCGACCCGAGTGAGACCCTCTAGACCCCACGACAGCGAGTTCCACCGACAGTGAAGGAAGCATCATGCCGGTTCCGAAGCGGAAAACCTCCCGCTCAAACACCCGCCACCGCCGTTCGCAGTGGAAGGCAGCCATCCCCACACTGGTGACCTGTGCCCGCTGCAAGGAAAAGCACATCGCGCACACCGCATGCCCGACGTGTGGCACGTACGCGAAGCGTCGCGTTCTCGACGTCTAGCGCATGGCCACCGTCGCCGTTGACCTGCTGGGCGGAGACGGCGCACCCGAGGTCGTCGCCGATGCGGTGAAGCGCTGCACCGATCAATACGCGGAGCAAGGCTGCACCGACGTCGACCTCGTTGTCGTCGGACCCGCCGAAGTTGCGTCAGCTCTCCTCGCTGAGCGTGGACTATCGAGCGTGCGCGTCGTTGATGCACGCCACGGCGTGTCCATGTCGGATGAGCCTTTGGTTGCTGTGCGCGAGCGGCCGGATAGCAGCGTTGTTGTGTCGGCACGACTTGTCGCCGAGGGCAGCGCAGATGCATTTGTCAGCATGGGCCATACGGGTGCCAGTGTTGTGGCGGCGGCCCTGACCCTTGGCCGTCTGCCCGGCATGACCAGGCCACCGCTGGCGGTCGTGATGCCAGCCCTCGCAGGTCCAGTGGTGCTGCTTGATTGCGGCGCCGTCCCTGACGTGACATCGGCCGACCTGGTCCGCTTTGCCCTTGCCGGCTGGGCATATGCCAAGTCGTGGGGCATGTCCGATCCGGCTGTGGGCCTGCTCACCATCGGCGAGGAAGACGGCAAAGGAGATCGACTTCGGCGCGATGCTCACGAAGCACTTCTCCCGATGATGGCGGCCGCGGGCATCACGTACGTCGGCGGCGTCGAAGGTCATGATGTCGCGCTCGGCCAACGATGCCAGGTGATCGTGACCGACGGGTTCACGGGCAATGTGCTCATCAAGGGCCTCGAAGGTGCGATCGCCTGGGCAGCTCAACGGATGGCGACCGCATACGGATCCTCGGATGCGGCCAACAGAGTCGTTCACCAGACGCGCACGAGTGACTTCGCCGGCGGAATGTTGCTCGGGGTCAACGGGGTCGCGGTGGTGGGTCACGGAGCGGGAACTGCTGATGAGATTGCTGCGTGCATTCGGCTAGCCGCGCGGGTGGTGGCTGGCGGGTTGGTGACGGCCACGCGTGATGCCCTGTCCGGGGTTGAGGCGGGATGACTGACGAGTCGATCGCTCAAGCGTCGGAGTCAATCGCCCGTGCGGCACTCGCGCGCGTTGTTGAGTCCGACGTGGTTGGCACCATGCGTTCGGATTCGCCACTGCCGGGCTACCGGCCCGCGGATGCGGTGGCGCTGTCGGTGGCCGTCACCAAGGAATCAGCAAAGCAAGGGTGGTCCGTGAACCTTGGGGACCAGGAATTCGACGGTATGTATTGCCTGGGTGACCTCGTGGCAGTCATCAATGTGCACCTGACGGGTGAGCGCCATGACTGAGGTGCTGATGGCCGCGATGGGGGTGGCGCTGCCCGGCGATCTCCTGCGACTTTCGCTCACACATCGGTCATATGCGTATGAGCACGGTGGCTTGCCGACCAACGAGAGGCTGGAGTTTCTCGGTGATGCGGTGCTGGGTATCGTGGTCACGGACACGATTTATCGCCGATACTCCGATTGGTCTGAGGGGCGATTGGCCAAGCTCCGATCCGCAGTCGTGAATGCGCAGGCACTCGCCGAACTTGCGCGTGAGCTCGGAGTGGGAGATCACCTGCTCCTGGGTCGCGGGGAGGAGGCGAGTGGTGGTCGGGACAAGTCCTCGATTCTGGCCGACACCCTCGAAGCCCTGATCGGTGCAATCTTTCTCACCTGCGGGATCTCGGTGACCCATGACGTGGTGAGTCGTCTCTTTGATCCGCTCATTGAGCAAGCTGCGAGTCTTGGTGCGGGATTGGACTGGAAGACGTCCCTGCAAGAGGTGGCAGCAGCCGCCGGTCTGGGTTCGCCTGAGTACGCGGTGACCGATGAAGGTCCCGATCACGAGAAGAACTTCTTCGCGGAGGTGTCGCTTGCCGGCCGGGTGCGTGGCGCAGGCACAGGTCGCTCCAAGAAGCTTGCGGAGCAGCAGGCCGCCGCCGCGGCCTACGAATCTGTGGCATCCCACACGCAGGGTTAGCCGTGCCGGAGCTGCCCGAGGTGGAAGTCGTCCGACGCGGACTGGAGCGCTGGGTCGCGGGACGAGTGGTGTCAAGCGTCACGGTCATGCACCCGCGCGCGGTGCGTCGTCATGAGGCTGGGCCTGCCGATTTCGAACGGCGACTCACGGGACGTCGGGTCGCAGCGGTGTCACGTCGCGGAAAGTACCTGTGGTTTCGTCTTGATGATGACCATGCTGTCGTGGGCCACTTGGGCATGAGTGGCCAATTGTTGATGCAGCCTGCTGATGCGATTGACGAAAAGCACTTACGCGTGAGGGTCACGTTCGCGGGCGAGGGTCGGGAATTGCGATTTGTGGACCAGCGCACCTTTGGCGGGATGGCTCTCACCACCATGGTCGATGACGATGCTGATGGGCGACTTCCGTCCCCGGTGGCGCACATCGCACGCGATCTGCTGGACCCGCAGCTCGATGAGGACAGGGTCGTCCGCACGATCCGAGGCCGGCGGTCCGAGATCAAGCGTGTCCTTCTGGATCAGCAGGTCGCCTCCGGAATCGGCAACATTTATGCGGACGAAGCGCTGTGGCGAGTACACCTGCATGGTGAGCGATCGGCACACAATCTCCGTGCCGCTGACACTCGCTCCCTGCTCGAGGCTGCTCGCAATGTGATGGGTGAGGCTCTTGAGCAAGGTGGGACGAGCTTTGATGCGCTCTACGTCAACGTCAACGGGGAGAGCGGCTACTTCGATCGTCGTCTCGAGGCATATGGGCGTGAGGGGGAACCGTGCTCGCGTTGCGGATCCGTGATGCGCCGCAGCGCATTCATGAACAGGTCGTCCTTCTGGTGTCCCAACTGCCAGCGGCAGCCGCGTGCCCACGGTCGACGCACGCCGAGCGGAAGGTAGGGTCTGCGCGTGCATCTGAAGACGTTGACGCTGAAGGGATTCAAGTCCTTCGCGTCCACCACGACCCTGCATTTTGAGCCAGGTGTCACCTGTGTGGTGGGTCCCAACGGTTCGGGCAAATCCAATGTTGTCGATGCACTCGCATGGGTCATGGGCGAGCAGGGTGCCAAGAGTTTGCGCGGCGGCAAGATGGAGGACGTCATCTTCTCCGGCACCGCCGGTCGCGCGCCACTCGGTCGCGCAGAGGTGTCGTTGACGATCGACAATTCTGATGGCGCGCTCCCGATCGAGTTCACCGAGGTAACCGTGTCCCGCACGCTGTTCCGAAACGGCGGGTCCGAGTACGCGATCAACGGAGATCCCTGTCGGCTGCTGGACGTGCAGGAACTGCTCAGCGACTCAGGTATCGGCCGAGAGATGCACGTGATCGTCGGCCAGGGCCAGCTCGACACGATCCTGCAGGCAACTCCTGAGGATCGACGAGGGTTCATCGAGGAGGCGGCCGGCGTCCTCAAGCACCGCAAGCGCAAAGAGAAGGCGCTGCGCAAGCTAGATTCGATGCAGGTCAATCTCACGCGACTGCAGGACCTCACCACTGAGCTCCGCCGCCAACTCAAGCCGCTGGGCCGACAGGCCGAGGTTGCGCGACGAGCCGTGGTCATCCAGTCCGAGGTGCGCGACGCGCGATTGCGACTCATGGCAGAAGACCTGCTGATCATGCGTGATGCGCTTGCCGCCGAGGTTGCCGATGAGACGGCACTTCGCGAGCGTCAGGCGGAGGTCGATGGCAAATTGGCCGGCCTGCAGGCGCAGGAGGCTGAGGCCGAGCAGCAGGCGGCAGAAGACACTCCTCGTTTGGCTCGCGCGCAGGAGACATGGTTCGCCCTCAGTGCGCTGCGTGAGCGCTTCCACGGCCTGGTGCAGTTGGCTGCGGAGCGGGTGCGCAACTTGCAGCCCGAGCCGGAGGACGAAGAAAGCGGGCGCGACCCGGAGCAGTTGGATGCCGAAGCACGTGCGCTCCGCAGCGAGGAATTCGAACTCGGCAGGCAGGTGGAGGGTTCCCGCGACACCCTCTCGCGGGCTGAATCCGCGCGCGTGGCAGCCGAGGAGGCAAGCGCGGCGGAAGTGCGTCGCATTACTACAGCCGAGCGAGCCGAGGCCGACCGTCGCGAGGGCTTGGCCCGCCTCGTGGGTCAGGTCAACGCGGCAACGTCGCGACGAGAGGCTCGGCAGGCGGAGATCGCGCGCTTGACCACGCAGATCGACGAGGCCCGGACCCGGGGCGGTTCCGCGCAAAGCGAGTTCCACCGAATCGAGGTCGACATCGCTGGTCTGGATGCCGGCGAAATGAGTCTGGACGAGGAACACCAAGCCGCGGAGACTGGTTTGGCGGCCGCGGACATGTCGGTCGAGGACCTGCGCACGCGCGAGGCAGCCACCGAGCGCCAGCGCGCGACTGTCGCGGCTCGCATCGAAGCGCTCGAGATGGGTCTGTCACGCAAGGACGCGGGCGCGCACCTCACTGCTGCCGGAGATCGCCTGTCCGGGGTGCTGGGACCACTTGCCCAGTTGCTTCACGTGGACAGTGGTGCGCAGACCGCGGTCGCGGCCGCTCTTGGTGACGTGGCAGATGCGATTGTCGTCACCGGCATGCACGCCGCTATGCAGGCCATCGTCCTGCTGAAGGACGAGGACGCCGGTCGAGCGGCAATTCTGCTGGCCGACGTCACCGGTGCGCCGGTGTCGATGCCCCCGGTGGGCACGCCGATCCTGCAGCGAGTGCGCTGCGACGACGCGGTGCGCCCGGTCGTCGAGCAGCTGTTGTCCTCCTGGGTGCTGGTCAATGACCTGTCCGAGGCGCGCGACATGCAGCGGGACCACCCGAACCTGTCTTTCGTGACGGCCAACGGTGACATCCTCACCGGGTCGATCGTTCACGGTGGTTCCTCTGGCGGACCGAGCCTGCTGGAAGTGCAGGTGGCGTACGACGAGGCCCGCACTCAGCTCGACACCCTGTCGCATGAACTGGATCGACTGCGATTCGAGTTATCGGCTGCCCGGACAGCGCAGCAGGACGCCGTGTCGCGTGTCGAAGGCACACTTGCCCGCCTCCACGAGTCTGATGCACGCATGGCAGCGGTCGCTGAGCAACTCGGTCAACTCGGCCAGGTCGCTCGTGCGGCGTTGGCTGAGGCGGAGCGGCTCGAAGCCGCGCGCAGTGCGGCACAGGAAGCACTCGTCGAAGACGAGCAGCAGGTTGCCAGCTTGCAGGCCCGCAAAGAGTCAGCCGAGCAGGCACCTGTGGCCGAGCCGCAGGAAGACTTGCGCGAACTCTTGAATGCCGATGCCGAGACTGCGCGGCAGGCCGAGGTCGAGGCACGACTGGCCCTGCGCACGGCTGAAGAACGCGTGGATGCAGTCTCTGCTCGCGCTGCTCAGCTCGAGCGCAACGCCGAGGGTGAGCGTCAGGCACGTCTGGCCTCGCGCGAGCGTCGCGAGAAGCGTGCTCGAGACCTCGTGGTCTCCGAAGCCGTGCTGACGGGCGCACGCATCTCCCTGAGCCGAATTGACATGTCAGTCGCCGTTGCTGCACGCGACCGGGCTGCGGCCGAACGCATCTCGACCGAGCGTGAGACGCGACTGCAAAAGATTCGCGTATCGCTTCGCGAACTGGCTACCGAAGCCGATCGGCTCAAGGACTCAGTCCATCGCGATGAGGTGGCACGCGCCGAACAGCGGCTTCGCATCGAGCAGTTGCAGGACAAGGTCATGGATGATTTCGGCATCGAGGCCGAAGTGCTCACAGCCGAGTACGGACCAGACCAGCTGGTCCCCCCGACACCTCAGGCTCCCGGGGACGAGCCGCCGGTGGAGGATCCTTTGCCCTACGCGTACGTGCGCGAGGAGCAGCAGAAGCGACTCAAGTCTGCCGAGCGTGACCTCAACCTGCTGGGCAAGGTCAACCCGCTTGCGTTGGAAGAGTTCTCGGCAATGGAGGAGCGCCACAACTTCCTCACCGAGCAGCTTGATGACCTCAAGCGCACCCGCGAGGACCTCCTGTCGATCGTGAAAGAAGTCGACGATCGTGTCCAGCAAGTGTTCACCGAGGCATTTGAAGAGGTTGAGCGGGAATTCGAAGGTGTCTTCTCCCGACTGTTCCCCGGTGGTGAAGGACGGTTGATCCTCACCGATCCCAGCAACATGCTGACCACAGGCGTTGACGTCGAGGCGCGCCCACCGGGCAAGAAGGTCAAGCGACTGTCCCTGCTGTCAGGTGGTGAGCGGTCGCTGACGGCTGTTGCGTTCCTCGTGGCGCTATTCAAGGCGCGCCCCAGTCCGTTCTATGTGCTCGACGAGGTCGAGGCCGCACTCGATGACGTCAACCTGGGCCGACTAATTGACATCATCGAAGAGCTGCGGTCTACCTCGCAGCTGATTGTGATCACCCACCAAAAGCGCACTATGGAAATCGCAGATGCGCTCTATGGCGTGTCGATGCGCGGTGACGGTGTCACGCAGGTCATCGGCCAGCGACTTCGCGAAGCTGCCACCGCTTAAGTCCCATCATGACTCTGGCCGCTGATTCGATGCAGTCCATGTCGCTGTTCGTGTGGCTCGCGGGTGTACTCGTGGTGCTCGCGGTTGTCGCAGTGGCAGTGGTGTTTTTTGCTCGGGGGCGCTCGTCGTCGTCATCGCCCGGTGTGACTGCGGCGGCCGCCCCCACTACTGAGCGCGAAGACAATCACGCGGCTGGTACGCCGGTCGCACAGCCCGAGGCCATTGGCCTGCCTGTGGGTGACGTGAACCTCGTCTACGACAGTACGAGCGACGCGTCCGCGGCAGGGCTTCTGGAGTTCGAGGTCCCTGAGCCGGCCGGCGGGCGTATGCAGCGCCTGCGGTCTCGTCTGGCCCGGTCGCAGAGCACGCTTGGACGCGGCCTGCTCACCCTGTTGAGCCGGGACACTATTGATGAGAGCACGTGGGACGAGATCGAAGAAGTCCTGCTCGCGGCGGATGTAGGCGTGGCGCCCACGCAAGAACTCATCACGGCGCTTCGCACCAAGGTGCGTGTCGATGGCACATCGGACCCAGGGCAGGTGCGTGCAGTGCTGAGGGCTGAGCTCCTGGCGCTCGTCGACCCGACGATGGATCGCCACGTGCGCACAGAGCGAATCGACGGACGCCCCGGAGTTGCGCTGGTCGTTGGGGTCAATGGAACAGGCAAGACCACGACGACCGGAAAGTTGGCCCGCCTTGCAGTTTCGCGTGGAGAGACCGTTGTTCTCGCTGCAGCCGATACCTTCCGTGCCGCGGCGGCAGACCAATTGCAAACGTGGGGCGATCGCGTCGGTGCTGTGGTGGTGCGCGGACCCGAGGGAGGCGACCCGGCGTCCGTGGCATTCGAGGCGGTCGACATAGCCCAGCAGGCCGACTGTGACACGGTCATCATCGATACGGCCGGTCGACTGCACACCAAGACCGGGCTGATGGACGAACTGGGCAAGGTCAAGCGTGTGGTCGAGAAGAAGTCACCCATTGACGAAGTGCTCCTCGTGCTCGACGCCACGACCGGCCAGAACGGACTCGTGCAGGCGCGCGTCTTTGCCGACGTCGTCGCCGTCACCGGAATCGTCCTCACGAAACTCGACGGCACCGCCCGCGGCGGCATCGTGATTGCCGTCCAGCGTGAGCTGGGCGTTCCGGTGAAGCTGGTGGGCCTGGGTGAGGGACCCGATGACCTGGCCCCGTTCGAGCCCGAGACGTTTGTCGACGCGCTGCTGGCTGACTGACCGAGCACAGGCCTCACCGGGCGAACCCCGCAGCGGATATGTAATACGCCGTTAACACGGGACTGCCAACCAGCCGCGAAAGTGACGCGGGCGAAACATTCGTGGCGCACGCCCGCAACGAGCACCGGAGAGACTTCTGCAGTTCCGGGGTCAACGGCGACTCCTTGGTTGATTCACTCATAAGGAGGCTGGACATATGGACCTCAGCGCGGGAGATACCGCCTGGGTGCTGACCGCCGCGGCACTGGTGCTGCTCATGACGCCCGGAGTGGCGTTCTTCTACGGCGGAATGGTGCGCGTCAAAAGCGTGCTCAACATGATGATGATGTCGTTCCTGGCGCTCGGCATCGTGTCGGTGCTGTGGGTGGCCTTTGGTTACTCGGTCGCCTTCGGTGACGATGGCAATGGGTTCATGGGCGGGTTCTCCGTCGCCGGCCTGGGGCAGCTCGTGGGGAAGCTGGCCGCCAATGGCGGCACCTACCCGATCCCGGCGCTCGCCTTCTGCATGTTCCAGCTGATGTTCGCCATCATCACGGTCGCCCTTGTCTCGGGCGCTGTGGCTGATCGCATGAAGTTCCTCGCATGGGGCATCTTCGCCGCTGTCTGGGTGACGATCGTGTATTTCCCGGTCGCACACTGGGTCTTCGACTTCGGCAGCACCGAGATCAACGATGCGGGTGCCGGTTGGCTCGCGAAGCTAGGCGTACTGGACTTCGCCGGCGGCACGGCCGTGCACATCAACGCAGGTGCAGCAGGCTTGGCCCTCGTCATTGTGATGGGTAAGCGGGTGGGCTTTGGCAAGGTGCCGATGAGGCCCCACAACCTTCCCCTCGTGGTCCTAGGCGCCTCTCTGCTGTGGTTCGGCTGGTTTGGCTTCAACGCGGGTTCTGCGCTCGGTGCCAACGACCTCGCGGCGGTTGCCTTCACCAACACCATGGTGGCCACATCGGCTGGCATTCTTGGCTGGCTGATCGTGGAGAAGCTTCGTGACGGTCACGCCACCAGCCTTGGTGCGGCGTCCGGTGCCATAGCGGGCCTTGTCGCGATCACACCCGCCTGTGCGTTCGTCGCCCCCTGGGGTGCCATCGCGATAGGTGCGATCGCCGGCATCGTCTGCGCGTTCGCCGTGACCTTGAAATACAAGCTGGGTTACGACGACTCGCTCGATGTGGTGGGCGTGCACATGGTCGGTGGCATTGTGGGCTGCCTGCTCATCGGATTCTTCGCCACCACGGGTGTCAACTCACTGGGCAAGGATGGGCTCTTCTACGGAGGGGACTGGGGAGTTTTGGGTACTCAGGCCATCGGTGCGGGTGCTGTTCTGGCATATTCCTTTGTCGTCACGCTGATCCTGGCGTTGATCTTGAAGTTCACCGTCAAGCTCCGCGTGAGTCACGACGACGAAGTGTCAGGCATCGATCTCGCAGTGCATGCGGAGTCGGCGTACGAGTTCGGGGACACGGGCGGCGGCGGCATCTTCGCGGGAATCGGACATGCTGGTCGCACGAAGGCGGAGGAGTAGTCATGAAGTTGATTACCGCAATCATCAAGCCGTTCAAGCTTGAGGACGTCAAGAACGCCCTCGAAGGTCGCGGAGTACACGGCTTGACCGTGTCCGAGGCCTCAGGCTTCGGTCGTCAGCGCGGACACACCGAGGTGTATCGCGGCGCTGAGTACACCGTTGATCTCGTTCCCAAGGTTCGTCTAGAGGTCGTGGTCGACGACGAGGCGGCCGAAGGCGTAGTCGAAGCCATCGTCGGTGCGGCTCAGACCGGCAAGATCGGCGACGGCAAGGTCTGGGTGAGTCACGTAGAAACCGTTGTCCGGGTTCGTACCGGAGAGCGGGGAAGTTCGGCCCTGTAGTGGTGGATTTCGCGTCGGTTCGATCCGACCTCGCGCGTCGCCCCGGGCTAGATGGCCCCGGGCGACGCGCTGCGATGACGGCGTCGGCCGATGAGTGGCTGCGCGAGCTCTTCGACATCGCCGTAGGCGACGCTTCCTCGACGTTCTGCCTCGTAGCCGTGGGCGGATACGGACGCGGAGATCTCGCGCTGGGAAGCGACCTCGACCTTGTGCTGGTGCACCGTGCCGGCGCTGCGGAGGCGGCCCGAGTGGCCGATCTTCTGTGGTACCCGGTGTGGGATTCCGGTGTGCGGCTCGATCACAGTGTCCGTACCGTCGCAGAAGCGCGACGCATGGCCAGTGACGACCTCAAGGTCGTGCTGGGCATGGTTGATTCGCGCGTCGTGGCTGGTAGCCCGGAACTAGCGGCGGGTCTTTCGCAGGCGGTACTCAGTGACTGGCGCGCCATGGCACCCAAGCGACTTCCCGAGTTGAAGGCCATGGTTGACACGAGGCGCTCACGTTTGGGGGAGGCCTCCCAGCTTCTCGAGCCTGACATCAAGGAGTGCTACGGCGGACTGCGCGATGCGTCAGTGCTGCGTGGGATTGCCGCGTCGTGGGTCACCGATATCCCGCACTCAGGCTGGGAGGAGTCGGTGGCGTTCCTCCTTGACGTGAGGGATGCCCTTCACCTGACCGCTGGACGTCCCACCGATCGCCTGCTGATGCAGGAACAAGATGGCGTAGCGGCTGAATTGGGCTGCGCCGATGCGGACGCGCTGCTGCGTGCGGTCTATGAAGCTGCTCGAGACATCGCTTATGCGTCAGACGTCACCTGGCATCGGGTTGAACGACTTGGCCGGCGGCAGCCGCGACTGTCGTTTCGTCCCATCAGTCGCCGCGGTGCAGCAACACGACTGCCACTTGCCGACGGTGTGGTGGTGCAGGACGGAGAGGTGGTCCTCGCGCTTGACGCCCACCCCGATCGGGACGCCGGTCTGCTACTACGTGCTGCGGCTGCGGCAGCGCAAGCGGCGTTACCTCTGTCTCCCCACACGGTGGACCGGCTTGTTGCGGAGTGTCCGCCTGTCGACTGGACCGCTCAGGATCGCGAGTCGTTCGTGTCTCTGCTGGGAGCTGGATCGGGACTTGTGCCGGTGTGGGAGGCGCTTGATCAGGCAGGGATCATCAGCCAACTGATCCCCGGGTGGGAAATCGTGCGATCGGCTCCGCAGCGCAATGCGCTGCATCGATTCACGGTCGACCGGCACCTCATCGAAGCGGCCATTCAGGCATGCGCCTTCACACGTCATGTTGATCGCCCCGACCTTCTGCTCCTTGGCGCCCTTCTGCACGACATTGGCAAGGGCCAGCCGGGTGACCACAGTCTGGTGGGCCAGGAGATCGCGACTGGACTCATGCGGATGTGGGGTTTCGACGAGCATGACGTGGCGGTTGTGGCCACGCTCGTACGCCATCACCTGCTGCTGGCTGACACCGCCACGAGGCGGGACCTCGATGATCCTGCCGTCATCGCGGCGGTGGCCCAGACCCTCATATCCGTGGAGGTGGTGGAGCTGCTGGCCGAATTATCGATCGCGGATTCCCTGGCTACGGGGCCGGCGGTGTGTTCGGAATGGCGCTTCTCACTCATCCAGGATCTGGCCGATCGGGTGAGTCGAACGTTGCACGGACGGGCCCTGCCTGAGCCACCCGAGCTCAGCGAGCATCAGCGAGTCGCGCTGGAACAGCAGGGCGTGTGGACGCTCATGGATGTGGGTGAATCAGAGATCACGGTCACCGTGGCTGCGCCAGACCGGGTGGGCCTGCTCTCGATGGTTGCGGGCGTCCTATCTCTCAATCGCCTGAACGTTCTCAGCGCTCGCATCAGCACGGTGGGTGATCGCGCAGTCCAGGAATGGGTGGTGCGCCCGGCATTTGGCGATCCGCCGTCATTTGAGCAGCTCTCTGATGAGGTGCGGCGCGCTATAGACGGCACACATGACGTGGCAGCAAAGCTGGCAATGCGAGATGCCGACCATCCTGTATCCACGCGCACGCAGTACCCCAAACCGGTCATCGAAGTAACCAACTCAGCATCGCAGTCGACGATTGTCGAGGTGCGCGCTCACGATGCCCCTGGCTTGCTGCATCGTGCGGCGGCGGCCCTGTCCTACACAGGCGCAACGATCGTGGGAGCAAAGGTGGCCACACTTGGGGCCGATGCCGTGGACGTGTTCTTCGTGACAGACACCGAGGGCCGGCAGTTGACGGCGCAGGCGTGCGAGGACGTGCGCGCTCACCTCCAGGAGGCCCTGCACTAAGGCCGCGACCGGAACCTCCGGTTACGCTGACTACCGTGTTCGCCTCCCTGTCAGATCGACTTGCCGCCACCTTCAAGGGTCTGCGTGGCAAGGGCAGGCTCTCGGAGGCCGACGTCGATGCGACTGTCCGCGAGATCAGGACAGCCCTGCTCGAAGCTGACGTTGCGCTTCCGGTCGTACGTGAGTTCACCTCCGCCGTGCGCGAGCGGGCCCTGTCGGTGGAGGTATCGGGCGCGCTCAATCCCGCTCAGCAGGTGGTCAAGATCGTCCACGAGGAACTTGTCACGGTTCTGGGCGGTCAGAGCACTCGGCTTGAGTTCGCCAAGACCGGGCCGACAGTCATCCTGCTGGCAGGCCTGCAGGGTGCTGGCAAGACAACCTTGGCCGGCAAGCTGGCGCTGCACCTGCGAGAGCAGGGGCGAACGCCGCTGCTTGTGGCTGCCGACCTTCAGCGACCCAACGCGGTGGATCAGCTCATGGTGGTCGGCGAGAGAGCCGGAGTACCGGTGTTCGCTCCGGAGCCCGGCAATGGCGTGGGTGACCCTGTCGTGGTCGCTCGAGCAGGGCGTGCGCATGCCGTGGCCAAACTCCACGACGTCGTCATCGTGGACACGGCAGGACGCCTTGCCATCGATGCGGAGCTGATGCGGCAGCTGCGGGATGTCCGAGACGCCGTCCAGCCTGACAACACCTTGCTTGTGGTCGACGCGATGATCGGCCAAGACGCGGTGCGCACGGCCGACGAATTCCTCCAGGGCGTGGGCTTCGACGCGGTGGTCCTCACCAAGCTCGATGGTGACGCACGTGGTGGCGCCGCACTCTCGATCGTGACCATCACAGGTCGACCCATCATGTTCGCGTCGGTGGGCGAGAAGCTCGACGAATTCGAAGCCTTTCACCCTGATCGCATGGCTTCGCGCATTCTCGACATGGGCGACATGCTCACGCTCATCGAGCAGGCCGAGAAGGCATTCGATGCTGAGCAAACCGAGCGCATGGCGCGCAAGGTGTCCAGCGGAGAGGACTTCACTCTCGAGGATTTCCTTGAGCAGATGCAGTCGATTAAGAAGATGGGCTCACTTGGCAAGTTGCTCGGCATGCTCCCCGGCGCCGGTGACATCAAGGCCCAGCTGGATCAGGTGGATGACAAGGAGATCGATCGGGTCGCCGCGATCATCCAATCGATGACACCGGGGGAGCGTCAGGACCCCAAAATCCTCAACGGCTCCCGCCGTTCCCGTATTGCCCACGGCGCGGGTCGCACCGTGAGCGAGGTCAATTCACTCCTCGAGCGGTTCACGCAGGCGCAGAAGATGATGCGGCAGATGGGCAAGGGTGGGATGCCCGGGCTTCCGGGAATGCCCGGCATGGGCGGCAAGAAGTCCAAGGGAAAGATGTCGCCGCCTCCCAAGTCGAAGAAGGGCCGCTCGGGCAATCCGGCCAAGCGAGCCGAGCAGGAGTCGGGTGCCGGGTCGGGTGCCGGGCCGGGTCTCGGCTCGGGTGCCGGGTCGCTTCTGGACCTCGGGGGCGCTCCCGCCCCCAAGGATTCCGCGGATCTGGCCCTGCCCCCCGAGCTCAAGAAGCTGCTCGGTTAGAGGCGGTTTCGCTCCGGGCCGGTCCTTCTGGCAGACTACGTCCGCTTGTCCGGATGGCCCTCTCATCCTTCCGGTCTGGCACCCTCGCTTCGGTAAGTCCGTGTCCCCACCCGGTCGAGCCGCGCACCACTTCGATCTACAGGAGAAGTACCCTTCGTGGCTGTCAAGATCAAACTGAAGCGCCTAGGCAAGATCCATGCCCCGCAGTACCGCATCGTCGTCGCAGACTCACGCACCGCCCGTAATGGCCGCGCGATCGAGGAGATCGGCATCTACCAGCCGATGGCTGACCCGAGCATCATCAATGTGAACTCCGAGCGAGTTCAGTATTGGCTGGGCGTCGGTGCACAGCCGACCGAGTCGGTCACAGCGATCCTCAAAGTGACCGGAGACTGGCAGAAGTTCAAGGGCCTGCCCGGCGCCGAAGGCACGTTGCGCGTGGCACCGGCCAGGGTCAGCAAGATGGTGGCCTACGAAGCTGCGGTGAAGGAAGCGGCGACCGAGCCGAAGGCCACCCCCAAGCCCAAGATCGTTACACCCGAGCCGGTTGCAATGCCTGCTGAAGTTGCGGCTGCGATTGCCGAGGAAGTTGCCGTCGAGGCGGCAACAGCCGAACTCACCGCCGAGATTGCCGCGGGAGAGGCTGCGGGTGCGGACGAAGCTGCAGTCGAGGCCATGGTCGCAGCAGCCGATGAGGCTGCCATGGTCGCAGCAGCCGATGAGGCTGCGGCACAGGCCCCCGACGCCTGATGCTGGACGAAGCACTCGCGCACCTGGTGCGCGGCATCGTTGACAATCCTGAGGACGTCGATGTGCAGCTCCGGTCGGGACGTCGTGGCACCACCCTGGATGTACGGGTCAATCCCGAGGACATGGGTCGCGTCATCGGGCGCAACGGGCGCACCGCCACAGCGCTCCGCAATGTCATCACCGCACTCAACGATGACCGCGGCGTGCGCATCGACTTCATCGACGTCGCTTAGGCGTGCGCGTCGTCGTCGGGCGGATCGGTCGGCCGCACGGCATTCGCGGTGAGGTCACGGTCGAGACGCGTACGGACGAGCCCGATGAGAGATTCGCGGCTGGCAGCGTGTTATCGGTGGACGATCGCGCGGACTTGGTGGTCGAGCGATCACATTGGCATTCGGGACGCCTCCTTGTGGCATTCGTGGGAGTCCATGATCGCAACGACGCTGAGGCACTGCGGGATCTGATCGTGCACGTCGATCGACCTGCTGATGCGATACCCGACGATCCCGAGGAGTACTACGACTCCACGTTGATGGGCCTGGCGGTAGAGCTGACCGACGGAAGTGCCGTGGGCACCATCGTCGACGTCATCCATCTACCGGGTCAAGACTTGCTTTCCGTCCGTATGGGCGAGCGAGATGTGCTCATTCCCTTCGTCTCCTCGATCGTCCCTCTGGTGGAGGTGGCTCAGGGTCGCGTGGTCATCAATCCGCCCGAGGGCTTGCTTGACGATGACACCGCCACAGATGCATTCGACGGGGACGCAATCGACGGGGAACTGGTCGACTGATCATGCGCCTTGATGTCATCAGCATTTTCCCGGCGTACATCGAGCCTCTGCGCCTGTCCCTCACCGGCAAAGCAATCGAGGCGGGCGTGGTGGACCTGAGGGTTCATGACCTCCGTGATTTTGCGCATGACCGTCATCGCACGGTCGACGATGCTCCTTACGGTGGTGGCCCCGGCATGGTCATGAGTCCCGTGCCTTGGGGTGAAGCACTTGACACGGTGGCCGCGTCTGATCCCGATCGTCGACCCCTGTTAGTCATTCCGACTCCGTCGGGGGTGCCGTTCACGCAGATGCTTGCGCAGGACATGTCAGAACGGTCGTGGCTTGTCTTTGCCTGCGGCAGGTACGAGGGCATCGACGCACGGGTGGCGGCCCACTTCGCCGCGAGTCCCCGGTGGGCCGGAGTGCGCGAGGTGAGCGTGGGCGACTACGTGTTGGCGGGTGGCGAGGCTGCGGTGCTCGTGATGGGCGAGGCCATCGTGCGCCTCATCCCGGGAGTGCTGGGCAATAGCGAAAGCGTCGTCGACGACTCGTTTGCGCACGGGTCCATGTCCGCGCTTCTGGAGGGGCCGGTGTTCACCAGGCCCCCGCGGTGGCGTGACCTCGACATTCCCGACGTCCTGCTCAGCGGAGACCATGCCCGGATCGCAGCGTGGCGCCATGGCCAGGCGCTGGAGCGCACACTGCAGCAGCGACCGGACCTCGCCGGGTCCTGACGAACTCCCCGTGAGGGGGTTCGGAGGCGGTTTGGGCTTGGACCGGGGCCCATGGCAGACTACGACGGCTTCGCGTGGAGTACCGGTGCTCGTCACTGGATGCCCCGCATGATGTCCGGGAACCCCCGGCTTCAGGAGGTCCTGCCGCAGGGGGGCCGACTGGTGAGCAACACACTCCCCATGGTGGGCGACCTGTGGCGCCTGCAGGAAGAGCTGACATGAAGACGCTAGACGCCGTTGATGCCGCCCAGTTGCGCAGCGACATCCCCGATTTTCGCGCAGGCGACACCTTGAAGGTGCACGTCAAGGTCGTCGAAGGCAACAAGACCCGTGTCCAGCTGTTCCAGGGAGTGGTCATCGCTCGCGCCGGTTCCGGCATCAGCGAGACGTTCACCGTGCGCAAGGTTTCTTACGGGGTTGGCGTTGAGCGCTGCTTCCCCTTGCACACCCCGATCATCGAGAAGATCGAAGTTGTCACGCGCGGTGACGTGCGTCGCGCCAAGCTGTACTACCTGCGCGACCTTCGAGGCAAGAAGGCCAAGATCCGCGAGCGTCGCGAGAACGTCGAGAGCTGACCTTGGCCGACCGCGATCGGCAGTCGTGGTGGGATGTGCCGGTCACGATTCTGATCGCCATCGGAGTCGTACTCCTCATCACCACTTTTCTCGTCAAGCCATTCTCGATTCCCTCGGGATCGATGGAGAACACGCTGGGCATCGGTAATCGCGTTCTCGTCAATCGCTTGGTCTATCGATCCAGGCCCATCGAGCGCGGCGACATCATCGTGTTCGACGGGACGGACTCGTTCGTCCCGGCCGGCGACGTGCCCCAGCGCAACCCCCTCTCAGCATCGATCGCTTGGGTGGGCCAGTCCTTTGGCCTGGTTGCTCCAGACTCCACGGACTTCATCAAGCGAGTCATCGGAGTGGGCGGCGACCGCGTGCAGTGTTGTGACGCGCAGGGGCGTATCACCGTCAATGGCATCCCCTTGAATGAGACGTCATACCTGTATCCCGGTGATGCGCCAAGCATGCAGACGTTCGTCGTCGTCGTCCCCGAAGGTTCGCTCTGGGTGATGGGCGATCATCGTTCTGATTCTGCTGATTCGCGCTCGCACATGGGAGATCCGGGTGGCGGGTTCGTCCCCGAGTCCCGTGTCGTGGGCCGCGCAATGGTGGTGCTGTGGCCCTTGACAAGCCTGCGAATTCTCCCGATTCCGGAAACGTTCGCGAAAGTTCCCGCACCGGCCGGGTCCTGATGTCCTCGGGTCGGTCCCGTGGCCGTCACGCCCGACGACGTTTCGGGCGGTCTCGCTTGTTCGTTCGCGAATTGGCCGTCGTCATCGTCGTGGCCATCGTCATCTCTGTGCTCGTCCGAGTGTTTGTGATTCAGGCGTTCTACGTCCCGAGCGCCTCGATGGAACACACGTTGCAGATCGGTGATCGCATCGTGTCCTCGCGCGTGAGTACGGTCGTGGGCGGAACCCATCGCGGGGATGTCGTGGTGTTCCGCGACCCGGGTGGCTGGCTGCCACCGGCGAAGCCCGAGCCCACGGGGTTCATCGGCATGATGCGAGCCGGGCTCGCGTTTGCCGGGCTCGTCCCGGGTGACTCCGGACAGGAGCTCGTGAAGCGGGTCATCGCTGTAGCGGGTGATCGCGTTCAGTGCTGTGACGTGAAGGGCCGCATCATCGTCAACGGAGGTGCACTGGACGAGCCCTACATCATCGGGCCCACCGATCAGGTGCACTTCGACGTCGAGATCGGAGCCAACCGGGTCTTCGTGATGGGTGACAACCGAGGGGACTCGCGCGACTCTCGGTACCACTTGGACATGAGCTCGGGGGGCGTTCCGCTCGACGATGTGGTGGGCAAGGTGGTGTTAGTGCTGTGGCCGTTCTCGCGAATTGCAACCGTCCCGGTGCCGGCCATCTTCGAACGCGCCCTCGGATGACAGCTCCGACGCTTCGCCGAGAACGCGAACTCATGCGCCAAGGCGCTCGACGTGTGTGCGGAATGGATGAGGTGGGCCGTGGAGCATTGGCGGGGCCCGTAAGTGTCGGCGCGGTCGTCGTGGAGGAACACACCCGATCACTTCCAGGGGTGCGGGATTCCAAGCTGCTCGCGGCCGAGGCCAGGACCGCGCTGGTGCCCCGGATCCATTCGTGGGCCGCAGCCTGCGCCGTGGGACACGCATCACCCGCAGAGATCGACGACGTGGGTCTCATCGCTGCCTTGCGACGAGCGGGTATACGGGCCCTGCTGGGCCTTGCTGTACGCCCCGACATCATCTTGTTGGACGGCAGCCACGACTGGCTCACACCGCCCGTGCAGGCATCCCTCTTTGAGGTGATGGATGAGTCGGAGATCGAGATCCCACCGGTGACCATGATGGTCAAGGCTGATCTCGCATGCACCTCGGTTGCGGCCGCAAGTGTGCTGGCCAAAGTGGAGCGCGATGGTGTGCTCATCACCCTTGCACAGCAATTCCCCGATTACGGTTGGGAGCAGAACAAGGGCTATGGGTCAGCACACCACCAGGGCGCGCTGGAGCGACTCGGGGCGTGCGAACAGCACCGCCGCACGTGGCGACTGGGTATCGAGGGGGAACGGTCACCATGACGTCAGAGCAGCCTCGGCGGGTCGCCGAGTTGATGAGCGCGTAGCGGGTGGAGCCCGGCCGTCGAGAGCGATGCCGAAGGATGTCGACCAGGTCTTCTGCCCCGATGGAAAAGCGGAGGAAAGCGGGCAGCATCACGCGAGGCATGGGAGTCCGAAGGCTGATCCACAGGTGGGGCCCGCGTGGTCCGTCATCCCCAAGGGCATCGGCCCTGCTGGGAAAGCACCCGTGTCCCGGGAATCGTGCAACCCGGAGGTGGCACATGCATTCCAAGGATGCCCTGGGTAAGTACGGCGAGGACCTTGCGGTTCGACATTTGGAAGATCACGGGCTCACGGTTCTTGAGCGCAATTGGAGATGTGCGCTAGGTGAACTGGACGTTGTTGCTCGTGAGGACCAGGTGCTTGTGGTGTGCGAGGTGAAGACTCGACGAAGCACCGCCTACGGCACACCGGTCGAGGCCGTCACACCGCGTAAGGCGCGTCGACTGCGCAGGCTGGCGCTCCAGTGGCTGGATGAGAAGCAGATGTTCGCGCCCACGATCCGGTTCGACGTTGTGGGAATCGTTCAGCCGACGCACGGTCCGGCATCGATAGTGCATGTGCGTGGGATTGATTGAGGTGGCGCATGCACGGACCAGCGGGGTGGTTCTCTGTGGTGTCTCAGGGTCACTTGTCGATGTCGAGGTCGACATCAGTGCAGGGCTTCCGTCGGTGGGTGTTGTAGGTCTTCCTGACACCTCGGTTGGTGAGGCACGATGGAGAGTG
>Ga0114968_10000247_pt1 | contig 39838 bp, 50 predicted proteins | sample M_130807_EF_Meta_FD_87020 | JGI IMG/M metagenome (GOLD analysis project Ga0114968, IMG submission 87020) | Freshwater microbial communities from Lake Montjoie, Canada to study carbon cycling - M_130807_EF_MetaG | ecosystem: Environmental > Aquatic > Freshwater > Lake | place: Lake Montjoie... | reverse complement strand
GCATATTCGGCTTTGATTTGTTCGTAGCGCTCGAGTTTGTTGCGCGCACCCAAATAAACGTCGTGTACACCCAAGCCAATTAATCTTTTTTTCACTTCTGGCGATGACCCTCCGGTGATGCAAAATATTTTGTAGCCCATCTTGACGGCATATTGCACCGCGTAACCATCTTTGGAGTTGAGCGCACGTACGATTTCGTCGTTGATGAGGTAGACCTTGCCGTCGGTAAATACGCCGTCGACATCAAAAATAAAGGTGGTGATGTCGTTGAGTCTTTGTTTGTAGCTAAGCATGCGGAAATAGATCTTGAATTCTTTTGGTCAGACAATTATATACCACTAATTGTTCTGGGTTGAGTGCTGCGCGGTGGCGATCAAGGGTATTTTGATCGTGGCGTAAGGCTGGGCCGGTTTGTGCGTGCTCGGGGCCAAGCAAAATAGCTTTGGCGATGGTTTCGTTGAGCAACGGATAAATGGGGGTCATGTCTAGGTTGGCTTCGCCCAGAATTTTGCTGGCCTCTAGCAATAAGAGGTTCCCAAAATTATTGACAAATACACCCGCCAAATGATACTGCGCACGCTGTGCCGAGCCGCAAACTTGGAACTGAGCACCTAGTTGTTGTAAAAAGGTGCTGATGCGTTGCAGTACGAGGTCGTTTTTACCTTCGATCATGAAGGGAATATCTGAAACGAGAAGGTCTCGACCTTTAGAAATACTTTGATAAGGGTAACAAACGCCAAGTTGTTGGTGCGCAAAAAGCTTAATGCTCGGGCTGCCTGCAGTGTAGGCGGCAATTTGCTGCGGTTTCAACTGTGCAATGATTTCGGGAAGGGCGTCGTCAGAAACACAGAGCAAGATGAGCTCCGCGTGGAGTTCCGAAAGCTGCGCTACGCACTGGGTATTGTATTTTGCAGCAAGTTGCTCAGCTAATGCTTGATTGCGTGCATAGATGCCTGCAATTGGAATACCGGCTGCATTTGCCAAGCGCAACAAGGTTTGCGCAACTTTACCAGAACCGACAATGCCAATTTGTATTGCCTGCATTTATTGTCCGTGACACTGTTTGTATTTCTTACCACTACCACAAGGGCAAGGGTCGTTGCGGTTGATTTTCACCTCCGCTACTACTGGTTGCTTTTTCTCGACTTCTCTTGCTGCTGGCGCCGAATTGGCGATGGCCTCTTGATTGCTCGTTTGGGCTTTGTCGTAGTTGTTTTGGTGGTCTTCTTGGTTGGTGCTTTGGATTTGTTGCTCTACTGGAACGTCCATGCGCATGAGCAAGTCTAGCGCTTCTTCGTTGAGGCGATTGAGCATGCTGCGGAAGAGCTCATAGGATTCCAGTTTGTAGATGACAAGTGGGTCTTTTTGCTCGTATTGGGCATTCCGCACGGCAGAGCGGAGGTCGTCCATTTCTCTGAGGTGTTCTTTCCATTCGTCGTCGATTTTGCTCAATACTACGTTGCGCTCAAAATACTTGCTAATGACACGGCCTTCTGTTTGGTAAGCTTCTTCGAGGTTGACGATGAGTTGCATCTGGCTGCGGCCGTCTGTGAGCGGGAAAACGATGTTTTTGTATTGCTGAGACATGGTTTCAAAGACATGCTTGACCTGCGGATAAGCCAAGCGCGCAATTTTTTCGCACTTGCGGTCGTAGGCCTCGCGGAGCGCTGCATAAACGCGTTCGGTGAGTTCGGACGTGCTGAGTTGCTGGAAAGTGGCTTCGTCTACGGGCGTTTCGATGCCGATAAGGCGCAAAAGCTCGAGTTCGAATTCTTGGAACGGTAATTTGGAGCAGGTTGCTACAGTGTTTTCGCAATGATCGTAGAACATGTTGTCGATGTCGATGTCGAGGCGGTCTCCGTAGAGCGCGTTTTTGCGCTTGCGGTAAATGGCCTTGCGCTGGGCGTTCATGACGTCGTCGTATTCCAAGAGGTTCTTGCGCATCCCGAAGTTGTTCTCTTCTACTTTTTTCTGAGCGCGTTCAATGGATTTAGAAACCATTCCGGCAGTAATGACTTCGCCTTCTTTGAGGCCCATGCGGTCCATGATAGAAGCAATGCGCTCTGAACCAAACTTGCGCATGAGGTCGTCTTCTAGAGACACAAAGAAACGTGAAGATCCCGGATCGCCTTGGCGACCAGCGCGTCCGCGCAACTGGCGGTCTACGCGTCGGGAGTCATGGCGCTCGGTGCCAATAATGGCCAAACCACCAGCTTCTTTTACGCCCTCGCCGAGTTTGATGTCGGTACCGCGGCCCGCCATGTTGGTGGCAATAGTGACCGTTCCGGCAGAACCTGCATTGGCTACAATTTCAGCTTCTTTTTGGTGGTATTTGGCGTTAAGTACTTGGTGCGGAATTTTTTTCATTTGGAGCATGCGCGAAAGCAACTCAGAAATTTCTACGGTAGTGGTACCCACAAGTACTGGCCTTCCTTTGGAAACGAGGTCTTCGATTTCGAGGATGATGGCGTTGTATTTTTCGCGGGCTGTTTTGTAGACGAAGTCGTCTTGGTCTTTACGAGAAATAGCACGGTTCGTCGGGACCACCACCACATCTAGTTTGTAGATGTCCCAGAATTCGCGCGCTTCGGTTTCTGCAGTTCCGGTCATGCCCGCAAGTTTGTGGTACATGCGGAAGTAGTTCTGCAAGGTAATAGACGCATAGGTTTGGGTTGCAGCCTCTACGGTGACGTTTTCTTTGGCTTCGATGGCTTGGTGCAAACCGTCGGAGTAGCGTCGGCCTTCCATGATACGACCTGTAGATTCGTCTACAATTTTGACTTTGCCATCCATGATCACGTATTCCACTTCTTTTTCGAAGAGGGTGTAGGCGCGCAAGAGTTGGCTCACGGAGTGAATGCGCTCTGACTTGATAGCGTATTCGCGAACCAAAGCATCTTTGCGCTCGAGGTAGGCTTCTTTTTCTAAAGCTTCTTTTTGTAGTTTGGCAATTTCAGCGCCGATGTCAGGCATGATGAAGAAATCGCGGTCGTCTTTGCCCGATACGAGGTCAATGCCTTTATCGGTGAGTTCGATGGAGTTGTTTTTTTCGTCGATGACAAAGAACAAGTCTGCGTCGATTTTCTTCATGTTTTTGCCTTGTTCGGCCATGTAGAAATTTTCGGTCTTTTGGAGGTGTACTTTGATACCTGGCTCAGATAAAAACTTGATGAGTGCTCTGTTTTTGGGCAAGCCGCGGTGGGCGCGCAACAAGGCAATACCGCCGTCTTCGAGGAGGCGTTTTTGTTCGTTTTTGTCTGGGTTGGGCTCGTTAATTACGCTCAGCATTTTTTTTGCCTCGTTGAGACATTGCTGAACAAACGCGCGCTGTGCTTCTACCACGCGTTCGATGCGCGGCTTGAGTTCGTGGAACTCGTGTTCGTCGCCTTTAGGCGTTGGCCCAGCGATGATGAGCGGTGTACGGGCGTCGTCAATTAAAACGGAATCGACCTCATCCACAATGGCAAAATGGTGCTTGCGCTGCACGATGTCGTCTACGTTGCCCGCCATGTTGTCGCGGAGGTAGTCGAAGCCGAATTCGTTGTTGGTACCGAAGGTGATGTCGGCCATGTAGGCTTGGCGACGGCGCTGAGAGTTGGGTTGATGTTTGTCAATGCAGTCTACGCGTAAGCCATGGAATTCGTAGAGTGGGCCCATCCATTCGGCATCGCGCTTGGCGAGGTAGTCGTTGACGGTAACCACGTGAACACCTTTTCCAGAAAGGGCATTGAGGTAAACGGGTAGGGTAGCAACCAAGGTTTTTCCTTCACCGGTTTGCATTTCGGCGATGTTGCCGCGGTGTAAAACGGCACCACCCATGAGCTGGACGTCGTAGTGTACCATAGCCCATTTGATTTTGTTGCCGGCGGCAGTCCATTCGTTGTGCCAAATGGCGCGGTCGCCGTCGATGCTGATGCCGTCTCGGGCCGAAGCAAGTTGGCGGTCAAAATCTGTCGCGCTCACGTTGAGTTGGCCGTTTTCGGCCCAGCGACGTGCAGTTTCTTTCACTACGGCAAAGGCTTCTGGTAAAATCACGAGCAATTCTTCTTCGATGCGCTCGTCGATCGACTTGACCATTTGGTCAATTTGCTCGTAGAGTTTTTCTTTCTCTTCGAAAGAAGTTTGGAGGTCTGAGGCTTTGGCCTGGAGGTCGGCGAGGTTAGCTTCTAACTCTGCTATGGCCTTGCGTACTTGTTCTTGAAAACCGCGGGTTTTGTCGCGGAGTTGGTCGTCGGAAAGGTTTTTAACGCTTTCCCAAGCGGTGTTGGCTTTATCTACGAAAGGCCAGTATTCTTTGCGGTCTTTTGCGGTCTTGTCTCCGAAAATAGATTTGAGTAAATCTCCGATCATGTCTGTGTTCAATTTAGCGAAGCTCAAAATTAATGAATTCTATGGATTTTAGCCTTAAATAAATCCGATTTCAGCTATCTTTGTGGCATGCATGAATTAATAGTAATCCTCGATTTTGGTTCTCAATATACCCAGCTGATTGCCAGAAGAATCCGCGAACTCAACGTTTATTGTGAAATCCACCCTTGGAACAAAATTCCAACGCTCGGCAGCAATGTCAAAGGCGTCATCCTTTCGGGTAGTCCGTTTTCAGTTCGCGATCCGCAGGCTCCTCAACCAGATCTTTCAGCAATCAAAGGCAAAATGCCACTTCTCGGCGTTTGTTTTGGTGCACAATATCTCTCGCATCATTTTGGTGGCGAAGTACTTCCTTCTAATACTAGAGAATACGGTCGTGCGCACCTCACTTACCTCGACTCCAACAACGTGCTCACTAAAGGCATGACCGAAGGCTCTCAAGTCTGGATGTCTCATGGCGACACCATCAAGAAAATCCCTGCTAATTATCAAATCATTTGCTCTACCCAAGACGTAGAAGTAGCGGGCTACGCCATTGAAGGCGAGCAAACTTTTGGCATTCAGTTTCATCCAGAAGTATACCACTCCACAGAAGGTAAAACGCTTTTGCAAAACTTTATCGTCGATGTTTGCCATTGCGCCTGCGACTGGACACCCGACTCCTTCATCGAAGAAACAACTGCCCGCTTGCAAGCACAACTCGGCAACGACAAAGTCATTCTCGGTCTTTCAGGCGGCGTAGATTCATCTGTTGCGGCAGTCCTTTTGCACAAAGCCATTGGCCCGAACCTCCACTGCATTTTTGTAGACAACGGTTTGTTGCGCAAAAACGAATTCGAAGAAGTTTTGGCCTCCTATCAAGGCATGGGCCTTAATGTGAAGGGCGTCAATGCTTCGGAGCGTTTTTATAGCGCACTGAGCGGCCTCACCGATCCAGAACTCAAAAGAAAAGCTATCGGAAAAGTATTTGTCGACGTATTTGACGAAGAATCCAAATTAGTCGAAAACGCCAAATGGCTCGGCCAAGGAACCATCTATCCAGACGTCATCGAGTCGGTTTCAGCCACAGGTGGCCCATCTCAAACTATAAAATCTCACCATAACGTAGGTGGTTTACCAGATTACATGAAGCTTCAGGTGGTAGAGCCATTGCGTTTGCTCTTTAAAGATGAAGTGCGTCGCATTGGCCGTTCTTTACAAATAGACGAGCGCATTCTTGGGCGTCATCCTTTCCCAGGTCCTGGTCTGGGCATCCGTATTTTAGGTGAAGTTACTGCCGATAAAGTCCGTATTTTGCAAGAAGTAGACGCTATTTTCATCAATGGCCTCAAAGAAGACAACCTTTACAACGATGTCTGGCAAGCTGGCGCTATCTTCTTACCGATCCAATCTGTTGGCGTCATGGGCGACGAACGCACCTACGAAAACGCAGTTGCACTCAGGGCCGTCAGCTCTACCGATGGCATGACCGCCGACTGGTGTCATTTGCCTTACGAGTTTTTGGCCAAAATATCCAATCGCATCATCAACCAAGTGCGCGGCATCAATCGCGTCACCTATGACATCAGCTCCAAGCCACCTGCCACCATTGAATGGGAATAAAATGAGAATTTTGCTATCTTTCTGCTGTTGCTTCTTGCTTACTTTTTTGGTGAGGGCTCAGGCTTTACCAATCGTAGAGAAGGATGGTCAAAAATTTTATCAATATGTGCTGCCCGAAGGCCAGAGCCTGACCCAGTTGCAAACTATGTTCAAATGCGACGCCGACCAATTATTGGCGCTGAACCCTGGTTTGGAACGCGGCTTAGTAGCGGGTCAAACCATTGTGGTGCCGGTGCTGCGCGGTCAACTTACACACAAAGTAGCGCCCCAACAAACGCTTTTTGCGGTTTCGCGACTTTATGATGTGCCTGTAGACTCACTCTACAGCTGGAACCCGAGTGCGCGTTCAGGCTTGAAAGTCGGGCAACAATTGGTGCTCAAAAATAGGGTCTTGCCCTTCCTGGTCAACGGCGCAGATCCAACACCAGTTGTTACCAGTCCGGATACTTTTGCGCACAAGCTCACCGATTCCATCATCAAGCATACCGTTTTGGAAAAAGAAAACCTTTACGCCATTTCCAAGCGTTATATGGTGCCGGTAGATTCCTTAATGGCGCTCAATAAACTGACTTCCTCGCGCGTGAGCCCTGGTCAACAAATCTTGGTGCCCATCCAAAAAGTCAAAACCACGCCTGTTCCGGTGCAAGCTGTACCTGCTCCAGCGCCTAAAGCAACAAATAGCGCCTTTCGCTTCCCGGTTGCGCCAAAAGCACACTACAACATCGCTGTATTTTTACCCTTTGCCCTCGACTCCGCTGTGGGTCAAAACCGTTTTGTCGCAGCCGCTGCCCTCGATTACTACATGGGTATGAAAATGGCCCTTGACAGCCTCAAAAACCTGGGCTTTTCAGCCGATATCCACGTTTTTGACGACAACGCCTTGAGTCCTTCTTTAGAGGCAGTGCTGCGCAGTTCTGATATGAATGGTATCGATCTGATTTTTTCGCCCTTGCAAGAAAAGCAAGCCAATATTGTCGCTACTTACGCCAAAGAAAAAGGCATTCCGGTTGTGTTTCCAGTACAGATGTCTATGCAGCTTGTGCAAATGGCGAGCAATTTCATTGCCTACACGCCTCCCGACGCGGCCTTGGTAGAAAACCTTGCGCTGCAATTGCATCAAAAATACCAAGGGTATACAGTGGTACTGATCAATAGCCCTTTGGCAGCAGATCAGCTTTTAGAGCAAAAATTTAAAACGGCTTTTGCCGCTGTGCCCACCACGCAATCCAAACTCAAACTGCAAGAGGCCTCCTGGACCACCTATCAAAAATATAAGTCTATCGGAGGGCCGCAGCTTTTGGTGAGTTTCAGTTCGGAGCGCGCAAAAGTGGTAGGCTTGCTCAAAGCGGCCGCCCTGGATAGCAATTTATTGGTGGCAGGTCAAAAAGACTGGCTCGATTACAAAGAGCTCGACGTCCCGCAGGTCCGCGATCAAGCTTTTTTAGTGGCGCTCCCGAGTTATTTCAACTACCACGATCCTCAAATCATTCCTTTTCACAAAGCATACCGCAAGCGCTACAATGCCGATCTCACCAAAATGGCTTGCTTGGGCTATGACCTCACGCTGCATGTTGGCAAACAATTACTCGGCAACACCAAGCCGCAGCAGGGGCTTATTAGCAACATGAATTTACGAAACAGCACAAACGGTTTGTTTATCGAAAACAACGCCGCTGTTGTTGTTCCTTACAGAAACGCCCAACTGTTAGTACCCCATCATGAATAAAACAGAAATTGCCGAGCGCTACAGAGCGCTTCAATTGCATATTTGTCAAGCGCTCGAAACACTCGACGGTGCAGCAACTTTTCAAGAAGACACCTGGCAAAGAGAAGAGGGTGGAGGTGGTCACACGCGCACACTGCAAGGAGGTCGTATTTTAGAAAAAGCGGGCGTGGCTTTCAGTGCGGTTCATGGCCCAGTTACAGCAGCCATGAAACAACAACTCGGTCACGAAGGTGACGCGTTTTTTGCCACTGGTGTATCTATCGTTTTGCATCCGCGTCATCCGCGCCATCCGATCATGCACATGAACGTGCGTTATTTTGAACTCGAAGACCATACCTATTGGTTTGGCGGTGGCATTGACCTCACGCCACACTTTGTAGACCTCGACCACGCCAAAATGTTCCATCGGTCTTTAAAGGAAGTTTCTGACCGATACAACCCTGATTTTTATCCGCAATTCAAAGAATGGGCAGATCGTTACTTCTTTTTACCACATCGCGGTGAGTCTAGAGGAGTAGGCGGCATCTTTTTTGATCAACTTACCGCGCAAAAGTCAAATCTCAGTAAAGACCAACTTTTTAAGTATTGTGAAGATTTAGGTCGTTTGTTCCCTGTTGTTTACAGCCAGCAAGTGGAAGGTGTAGTGTTGCAAGAACCCACAGCAGCGGAGCTTTCTTGGCAGGCGCTCAGGAGAGGACGTTACGTGGAGTTCAATTTGCTACACGACCGCGGCACCAAGTTTGGCATCTATTCTGGTGGGCGCACGGAGTCTATTTTGATGAGCATGCCGCCAATGGCCAATTGGGTCTACAACCATGAGCCAATCGAGGGTTCTGAGGAACAAAAAACCCTGAGTTTCCTCAGGGCTTTCCACGAATTTTGTTAAGCGTAAGCGCGCAAGTTTTTATAATTTGGTGAGCGTGAGGTAGTCCGTACCACCGCCACCGCTAGTTACTTCCATAAGCTTGATTTCTGTATCGGTATAAGAAATGATGTCCCAGTCGTCAGAGAGGTCGTCGAGTTTGTTGCCAACATTGAAGTTCAAATTGAAGTCGAGATCATCAAGGCTGTTTTCGTTGCTATTTGAGTCTGTGACAGACCAAGTGCCAGTATAAGGATTAGAATTGCTACTAAGTAAATCTGTGCCATTGAGAATGCCAGATTCCATGAATTGAAGTCGAAACGTACTAAAATCTGAGGTTTCGTCGTCGCCGTCATCGATGTAGCTACTGATGACCCAAGTGCCTTCGGTCGAAATTTTAGTGATTTGTTGTTGGTTGTTTTGCCATTTGCTACAGGCCGTTGCCAATGTTAGTAAGCCAATTGATAAAAGAACAGTTTTCATTCACTTGTTTATTTGAAGTCTTCCAATTTGCAAAAATAATACCAATAATCGGGTCATTTCCTAACTTAAATTGATTTTAACTGATTTATCTCCGCAATATTTCTGCGTTATAATTATATTTGGTTATGCTTCAACTCAAAGCACAAAGCCTGCGCATTCAATTGATACTCGATTTTTTAAAAGAGCAGGCCTTTATGCGCGCTTCTTTTGCCCAAATTCACGAGCACCTCAATCAGTTGCTTCCCACACTTGGTCTCAAGGCTATATCGAGAAGATCCCTTGAAGCAGATTTGCAAGTCCTCAAGTCGAATGTTACAGAAAAACTTTTGCATGTTCGGGTTTCGAAAAAACACTACTATCAACTGATTGCCGAGCCGCAAAGCGCCGTTTCAGAGGCTTTACAAGGGAGTATGCTCCAACAAATTGCCCAGCAGTTGGGGGTCAAATTCCGAGAGCCGAATTTAAAGTTACAAGACAAACTCGTTTTCAGTTTATCGGCACTCAATGACGACGGGCAGTCGCTGCAAATGGCGGCCACTTGTTTACAGGCCATCGAGCAGCAATATTTGTTACAGTTTTTGTATCAATCGGCATTCTGGACCTACAAGTCGCGTTTGCAAGTGGTGGCACCGCTGCAGGTGCGCTTTTACGAGGGTCGCTTTTATTTGGTGGCGTGTGAATGGTCAGAACGTCAGAAAGCCCCCAAGCAGCAAATCAAAGTATTCGCCTTCGATCTGATTGAAAATCAGGTGCTCGTACCCGCCTTAGCCGAACGTGAAGACGGTACCGAAGGCGAACTGCAACATTTCTCTTGGCAGCGCTTGGCTCAAGATGTGGAGCTCAAAATGCACTTCAAACATTGCCTCGGCATTGCGCGCTTCAAAGAAAGTATACCAGAACTGATCCGCTTGAAATTCACAGATTGGGCCATCTCTTACGTAAAATCGCGTCGCTTGCACAGCTCTCAACGCATTGTCGTGGACAACCCGAATTACATCGTTGTCGAATTATATATTTACCGCACCTACGAACTCTCCATGCTCCTGTCTCGCTTTCGCGACTTTGGCTCAGAAGTTCGTTAAATAGAAACTTATGTTGATAGAAATTTGGTCGGACATCGCTTGTCCGTTTTGTTATTTGGGGCTCACAAAACTCCAACAAGCCATCCAAAATAAAGGCCTCGAGAACGAGGTGCAAATTGAATTGCGTACGTTTTTACTCAATCCAGGTCTCAAAACAGATCTATCTAAGTCCATTTCGCAATATTTGCACGAACACAAGCATATTCCATTAGAGCAGATTGAAGTCATGAATCACAGAATTGTTGGCCAAGGTCAGGAGTTGGGGCTGGATTTTCAGATGCAGCAAATCAAGGTAGCCAACACCATCAAAGCACATCTCTTATTGCACGAAGCACACGAACAAGACCTTCAGTGGGCTTGTAAAATGCGCCTCTTGAAAGCCTATTTTACGGATGGCAAAAACATCGACGATATCCAGGTGTTGCAGGAACTGGCGCAAGAAGTTGGTCTGAAAACCGAGCACCTCGACCTCGCGATCCTAGGCGGCAAGCACAGCCGCGCCTTTACCCAAGATTTGCAAGAAGCCCAAGAACTCGGCCTGCGCGGCGTTCCGTATTTCATCTTTGATCGCAAGGTAGCCATTCATGGTGCAAGAGAGGTGGAGGCTTTTGAGCAAGCGTTGATGGCTTAAAAACCACCCATAGCTTCATACGCTTTTTTGTAACGGCGTTTTTTCAGGTTGTAAGGCAGGTTGCGGACTGCCCTGCGGCAAACGTGTCTTTGCATGTTTTCTTTGATCGAGCCCATTTGCCCGCGGTTCACCTGTTGCGTGTTCCAAATTTGCTTGGCGCTCTTGGCGTCGTAAAGATTCAAGGTAAGTTGGACAATATTGGTGATCACCATGGCGTTGCCGTAGGCGTTACTAATCGCCATTGCAGCTACTTCGCTAACGGGTTCGCGTACTTCAATTTGACCATAAATAAGGGCATCTACTTGGAGCAAACTGCAGAGTTCGTTGTTGGTGAATTTTGTTATGGGATAGCCAGCGCCGTTCAAAATTGAATTGACTTCATCTGGGCCCATGATTTCGGCATGGATGCTGCCATTTCTGGAATAAAACTGCATGAAATTATAGATGCGCTGCTGGGTCTCTTCGCTTTTGCTCTTGTTGAGCTCATTGTATTTTTCTTGGTTCATCCAAATCTTGCGTTCAACGGTGGCATCGATGGGGATAACGGCAATGCGATTGTGCTGTTGGCTCAATTCAACTACATTTTGTGCTTCTTGTACGGAGACGCAAGAAGTGAGTAGGGTAGTAATGCTGAGAAGGATAAAAAGATGTTTCATGAAATTATTTTTTTGCTCTTGCGTACGAAAATCGTTCCAAAAGTTGCGGTTGCGCGTAGCCATCTAGTCCATTGATGGCCACTACCTTGCCTTTATCTAGCTGCAGCCAGTTGTCTGGGCTCAGGAGTGCTTCTTCGTAAAAAATAGCCTCAATAGATGCGATGACATGGATGCAGCCGTTTTCTTCGATGAGGTATTCGTTGATATATTTACACAACAACTTGACTGGGCTTCCCTTGACAAATGGAACAGGGCAACCTCCATGATAAACAGGTTCTAAGTTGGTCATGTCGAATTCGCTGACCTCCTCTGGATAATTGGCAGAGGTGTGGTGGGCGTCGGCAATTTGGTCTGTGGTGATATGATTGACAGAAAAATAGCCGTATTCCTTGATGTTTTTGTAGGTGTGGCGCGGAACGGTGGTCGGCCGCAAAATAAAGCCGATGAGCGCAGGGTCGCTGCCTAAGTGCGTGATGCTTGAAAACACTGCAACATTCGTTTTTCCTTCGTTGGAGATGGTGGCAATGAGGTTGGCCGATTTATAACCGGTGCAGCTATTGACGAGGTTCAGGCGCTCAATGCGGCCCATTTTTTCGATTTCGGAACGGTCTATTCGGATCAATGACATAAAGAATTTTTATACAAAACAACTGCTCCAAGGAATAGTTTGAAGTCGGGTAAAGTTAAGCAAAGCAACAAGAATTTCGTAAGTCTTTCCGATTCTTTTGTAAGGCAAAGGGGCCTAAAGAGCGGCAATTTTGTAGCTGTTTATTCATTTAAATTTCAAACATGAAAAGAAAAATTACAATGCTCACTACCGGCCTGCTATTGTGGTGCGGTACCGCCCAGGCGCAGTATTCCTGCCCCAGCGATCCCAATGGGTTTGTGGCCAGTAAAAATGTTGGCTCAACCAGTAGTTATCAACTCAAAAGTGGTTTTGAAGAACGCGCCGCCCAAACCTACAAATACAATGGCGCAGGAAAAGTGCAAAGCGTCAGGGTTTATGGGAATCATCAAGCACCATACTTCTCGGGTGTGCCGCTCAAGGTGAGCGTAACCAACGTGGATGCAAGCGGAAAGCCGACCACCACAATTGCCAGTACCCAACATGTTTGGTGGTCATACCCAGACAACGGCAACGGCTACATTCAGGTTAACTTCCCGGGTGGTGTCAGTGTCAGCAATGATTTCGCACTTACCGTTGAGTTGCTCAATGCACCGCCATTTGGCACCACCTTTAACTTGAAGTACACAGGTAATGGCGAAGGCTTAAACCAAGATTTGGCTTCGCTCTCTGGTACCTCTACAGGTAACAACTGGACGAGCGCCATGAGTAGTTTCGGCAGTAATGGTGACTTTTACATTGTCCCTACGATGTCTAACAACAACGCACCTTCTTTTGAATTGGCCAGCGAATGTCTGACAGTCAATGCAAATGTATTGCTGACCAATACGTCGCAACTCGCTACCGACAGCATGTTCAATAAAATTGGTGCGAGCAACTACGCGGGTCCTCATTATTTGTATACCTGGGACTTCGGCGATGGTACTGCGCTTTCTCACTTGACCAACCCTAGCCATGCGTATGCCACGGGTGGGGCATATACTATAAGCTTGACCACAAAAATAGATGGTTGGAACAACCTTTGTACACAAACCTATACCAAACAAGTTTCTGTCGGCCTGACGGCAACAGCTACTGCCATCACCAACGTAACTTGCAATGGTGCTGCAAATGGTTCGGTTCTCGCCGTAGGCACATTTGGTTCAGCACCTTATCAATTCAATCTCAATAATGGACCTTGGCAAACAGCGGCAGCTTTTTCCAATCTTGCACCTGGTGCCTACACGCTCAATGTTAAGGATCAAAAAGGATGCTTACACGCTACTACTTTTTCTATAACACAGCCGCTTGGCATCGCTTTCAATAGCATATTAACGACCAATAGTGCCTGCGGTTTGGCAATTGGCAGCTTTACTTGTGTTGCATCTGGAGGCGTTGGAACCTTACAATATAAAATCAATGCGGGTGCCTACCAGAGTAATGGTACTTTCAATGCACTTGCCGCGGGTGCGTACGCCCTCACGGTAAAAGATGCCAACGCATGTACAAATACAACCAATGTATTGGTCAATGCGAATGCAGCACCAGTTTTAGCTGCGCCAAATGTGAATCACGTGAGTTGCAATAATGGTAACGATGGCTCGATTAGTTTGGCTTCGACAGGCGGTACGGGTGCGGTTCAGTACAGTATCAATAATGGTGTCACGTTTCAAACAGGAAGTTTATATACGGGCTTAGTCGCAGGTAACTATACGTGTGTGGTGAAAGACAACGCTGGTTGTACGAGCTTTGCCGTGGCAACTATAACGCAAGGAACTGCCTTGAGCATGCAATTGAGCACGGGTATCGTTAGCTGCTTTGGCGGCAATAACGGCAGTATTCAAGTGGCTTCGTTTGGCGGAACAGGTACACATATTTACAGCCTCAATGGAGTCAATTACCAATCGCAAGCGGTTTTTACAGGCTTGTATGCGGGCAACTATACCGTTTATGTCAAAGACGTGACAGGTTGTGTCAAAACAGGACTCGTTTCTGTGAGCCAACCTACACAACTCACCAACGCAATTACGCAAGTGGCTGCTTCCTGTTACGGATCATCTACAGGTGTACTCACAGCAGTTGTGAGTGGCGGTACAGCAGCTTATTTGTATAGTTTGGATGGGATTTCTTACCAAACCACCAATGTATTCAACAACCTACCGGCTGATACCTTTTTATTGCGCGTTAAAGATGCCAACAATTGTCAGCTTGCTACATCCTTGATCATCACCCAACCAAGTCAGATCACTGCAACGGTGAACACCACCAATGCAACCTGCACTGCCAGTAATGGATCAATTATGGCGATGGCTACTGGTGGTTCTGGTTCAGGGTATCAGTACAGTATGGACGGCAGTACTTTTAGCAGTACAGGCTTGTTCACCAACTTAGCTGCGGGTACATATTTTATTGTTTTACGCGATGCAAACTTATGTCAGAACATGGTTTCGGGTGTCATTACTTCAGCAGGTGGCCCTACCATCGGTAATTTGAGTGCCCAGAACGTATCTTGTTTTGGTGGCCAAGACGGTGCCATCAGCATCCAAAATGTAACGGGCGGAACAGGTGCCTTGCAGTACAGTAAAAACGGAGTGAATTTCCAGGTAAATCCGGCCTTTCCTGGCTTAGCTGCTGGGGTGTACATCATGTATGTAAAAGATGCTAATGGCTGTTTGGATACAATGGCAAAGACCATCTTGCAACCAAATGCTTTTGTGGTCCAGACCAATGTAACAAATATTCTGTGTCATGGAACGGCTGCAGGTGCAGTTCAGGTTTTGGCTTCTGGTGGTGCGGGCTTTTTTGCCTACAGCCTCAACAACGGTCTTAATTACCAATCTGGGTCCAGTTTCCCGAATTTGTATGCTGGTGTCTATACCGTACTGATCAAGGATGCTGCAAATTGCGTGGCGGCACAATCTTTTGAATTGACCGAACCAAACGCAATTCTCGTTCATACCTCGGCACTCAACGTTAGTTGTTATGGCGACAACAATGGCGCAATTAATATCACGGCCAGCGGCGGGGTAGCTCCTTATTTGTTCAGTTTAAATGCGTTGCCTTTTGGAACGGCGAACAACTTTGACAGCTTGCCAGGAGACCTCATTTACGAAGTCCACGTGCGCGATTCAAACAACTGTTTGGTAACCGCGTATCGCTATATTAATGAGCCATCTCTGATACATGTGGCTTATGTACTCACTCCGGTTTCTTGTTATGGTGGCAACAACGGTGCACTTGCACTTAATGTAAATGGTGGTGTTGGTCCGTATGCTTACCTTTGGTCTGATCAAAGCGAAGCTGCTCAAATAGGCAACCTGAGTGCAGGCCCTGTAAGTGTGCAAGTCACTGACCTTAATGGTTGCAACGGCCAAATGGATTTCACCATCACAGCACCAGCATCTCCGCTTGTTGTGAACGCAACCATTACGAATGCCACTTCTTTAACGGCATTGGACGGTTCCATAGATTTGACTACAACAGGTGGCACGGCTCCGTATACTTTCATGTGGTCAACGACCGCTACAGAGCCAGACCTCACGGATATCGGTGTGGGTGTTTACCTCATTACCATCACAGACAACAACGGCTGTTCTTTAGCTACCACCTTCCAAATCAATAGTACAGCAGGTATTGCCGCAGTTGTAGCTCCTGATTGGAATGTATATCCAAATCCGGCAAGTACGGATGTGCTGATTGAAGCAAGCAACGCAGCCATTACCGATCTTCAAATCTATGACCTCATGGGCCAACTTGTTTGGAAACAAAATGTGACAGATGCACAAGTATCGGTTTCAGTTGCTGACTTTACACCTGGAACATATATGGTCAGGGTACAAATTGGTGAAGGTTTTTACACAAAAAGACTCACAGTCATTAAGTAGCTTCAACTACCTAAAAGACGTGATAAGCCGCTCCTCGGAGCGGCTTTTTTTTGCATAGTTGTTTCAATAATAATATAAAATTTCGGCCAAATTCTGTAAGCAAAACGTCTTGAAGTATGCTGAAATTTGAATTGTAACAATGTCGTTGCAGTCAAACAATAAGAAATATGAAAACAAACGAACAATTGCAAAAGGACGTGCAAGATGCCATCATGTGGCAACCGTTGCTCAAAGCCGCAGAAGTGGGTGTAACTGCCAGAGACGGCGTGGTTTCACTTACTGGTGTGGTCAGCAGTTTTACCAAAAAACTAGAAGCTGAAAAAGCAGCAAAAGGCGTAATGGGTGTGAAGGCAGTCGTGGAAGATATCCAGGTCAAATTCGCCAACGATACCACTAAAACTGATTTGGATTTAGCCACAGAAGTGCTCAGCGGCATGAAGTGGAATTGGTCAGTACCTAATGATAAAATTCAAGTCAAGGTAGAAGACGGCTGGATCACTTTAGATGGTGCCGTTGAATGGAACTACCAAAGAGATGCTGCAAAGAATTGCGCAGCAGACTTAATTGGTGTCAAAGGTGTAATCAATAATATCAAGGTCAATTCGCTTTCTGCCGATCAGGTAGAACAAGAAGCGATCGAAAAAGCCCTATCGCGCAGTTGGATGCTCGACGATGAGCACATCCAAGTGAAAGTGAAGGGCAATAAAGTTGTCTTGCGTGGCGCTGTAGAATCTCTCTTTGAGAAGGACGAAGCAACACGCTTGGCCTGGAATGCGCCAGGGGTCAATGAAGTAGACAACGAACTGGCTGTCGTGTATGATTTTTGAAGGAAAATCATACTATAAAAAAGGAGCAGTGCGGGAAACCGTGCTGCTTTTTTTTGCAACGTAAAAAACTTACGATCTAGGGCCGTAATTTTACTACAAAATTCAATTTATGACCCTACTTGTTCCCGCATTATTGGCTTTCAATTTATTGCTCGCGCTGCTGATTTACGCGCATTTACATCGTCAAAAAGAAGGTCGCTCCGAAGCACTTATCAAAGAAATGCTCAGCGCCCAATTCAAAGAAAACCGCCAGGAATTGTCCGAAGCGCTGCGCCAAAACCGCGAAGAACTCACAAGGCAAGTCAAAGACAATCGCGAAGAACTCGCTAACTCACTTAAAAATTTAACAGACACCATGGCCCTGCGCCATGGAGAACTCATCAAAAGTACGGAGGCCAAGCTCGAAAAAATGCGCGAAACCGTCGACGAAAAACTCCACAAAACACTCGAGGAGCGCTTGGGTCAGTCTTTTAAATTGGTGTCAGAGCGCTTGGAAGCAGTGCAAAAAGGCCTGGGCGAAATGCAAAACTTGGCCAGTGGGGTAGGCGACCTCAAAAAAGTACTGAGCAATGTCAAAACCCGCGGGGTCTTGGGCGAAATCCAGTTGGGGAATATCCTTGAACAAATTATGGCGCCAGAGCAATACGTGGCGAATGTCAAGACCAAAAAAGGGTCCAATGACCACGTCGAGTTTGCCATCAAGCTCCCCGGCAAAGACGACCTTGGCCAAGAAGTGTACCTGCCAATAGACGCTAAATTTCCGCAAGAAGACTATGTGCGCCTACAGACCGCCTACGACAGCGCAGATTTAGCGGGCATTGATAGCGCAAGTAAAGCACTTTCGGCAAGCATCAAGAAATTTGCCAAAGACATCCGAGACAAATACATAGACCCGCCCCACACCACCGATTTCGGCATCATGTTCTTGCCCCTCGAAGGGCTGTTTGCGGAAGTGGTGCGCCAACCAGAACTCGTGGCCATTCTGCAGCGCGAATACAAAATCATCGTAACGGGCCCCACTACATTGGCTGCCATGCTCAACAGCCTGCAAATGGGCTTCAAAACCTTAGCTATTCAAAAACGAAGCAGCGAAGTGTGGCAAATTCTCGGCGCCGTTAAGACCGAATTCACCAAATTTGGAGGGGTCTTGGAAAAAGCGCGCAAGAAAATCTCAGAAGCCGACGACGAACTCGAAAAACTCGTCACCACACGCACCAACGTGCTGCTCACCAAATTGCGCAAAGTGGAAGAGTTGCCTTCAGCGGAGAGCCAGCAGTTGTTGGGTGGGTCGGTAGAACCCCTAGAAATTGATGAAGATTAAGCCTCCACCGCACTCGCCTTCTTAGATTGGCGGTACAAAAAGCTCTCGTAAATGAAGCGCTTGGCGAAACGTACTTGTTTGTCGGCGTTGATCAGTTTTTTATAGACATTGGCATTGACGCCAAAGTACTCATAGCAAGAACCATCGGTAAAGGTGATTTCCAAAAGAAGGCCTTTGTGGCGGAAATCGGCGATGCCACATTCGCTGATGGTGCGGTTGTAATCTTCGAGGTTCGCAGCTTTGGTTTCGGGAGCAATACTCACTAAAAAATGGTAGCCATCAACAACGCGTCGGCCCATTTCTTCGGCTTCTGCCTTAAGTGGGTCGCCATCCTGAAACTTATCGGGGTGCCATTGCTTGACCAAAATGCGGTAAGACTGTTTGAGTTCGGACAAAACAATAGGTTTGTCGATGCCAAATAATTTTTTGTATTCGTTGATACGTTTCATGGAGAGAATTAAGCCCGCAAAGGTAGTGATATTAATGCTTCAGCCAAACCAACTGCACTTCTTCAGGTTCTTGAAGCCGTTCGGCGAGGCGATAATAGCGCTCAGCAAGGCCTGAGAGGTAATCTTGTGCACGCTTGCCTTGGTCATTGAGCTCTTGCAGTTTATCGATGTGCCAAAACTTGACCAAATGGTCGATGATATGCGCGTAGTCTAGGCTGGTATACACGCCAATTTTCTGCGTGATGCTCGCGTAGCTGTTGTAATAATTATTTTGGGTACCAACGTCCATAAGGCTAGCGGGCATCACAATTTTCTTCTTCATCATGGTCATGAACGCATTGAGGCCACCATTCGGATCAAATTCCATGACCTTACCCATGAAAAACTTGTAGGCGCGCTCGTGCAAGGCTTCTTCACCGGCAATGGTATTGCAAATTTTTGTCAGGATGGTATCGCCAGCTTTGGTGGCTAGTTTACCTGTATTGACATGCGAAATTTTAGTGGCGCGCTCCTGAAAAGAAGTATAAATAAGACCGTAATACGGATTGGCATCTGTCTGTAGGTCAATGCCATTATGAATCAGCTGCTGGATACTTTGCTCCACCGCCCGCATGTCTACGCGTCCGCTCAAATACAAGTATTTATTCAGCAAATCGCCATGACGGTTTTCCTCGGCAGTCCAAAGTCTAGACCAACGCACCCAAGGCCGCAAACTCGCCACATTGCGCTCCTCATTGATGCCTTCCAACAAATTGAAAAACGTCTGATAGCCCGGCAAAGCCTCCTCGGTAATCATGTTGCCAATCAAAGAAACCAAAACGGTGTCTGGCAAATTAGCCATACGCTCTTGCAAGGCCTTAATGGTATCCGGAAAATCTTGCTGAGATAAATCGGGCAAAAAATCAGTAGGCTGCCAAGACGAAGCAGGCAAGTTCATTTTGTCGTCAATGAAAGCCCCGACTTCGGGTTCAATGGCATTAAGTACTTCGAGTTGTTGTGGTAAAACCATTAAAAGGCCGTATCGTTAAAAAAGATGCAAAAATACGGCAATCTGAAGGATTAATGGCTATTTAGTTTTACTTGATAAGTGGCGGAGGAATTCGGTGGCGGTGAGCGTGGGTAGTTGGGCGTATTTAAAGTCTTTTTTATTTCTAGTAATGATGAGCTCCGCTTGGCATTGAAGGGCCATATAGTGTTGAAAACCGTCCTCTAAATCCGCAAAATTCGAAGCCAATGCCAAATCAATGGTTTGCTCCTCAAAAGGAACAACTTTTACCAAAATTTTAAAGAGCTGTAAGTATTTTTTCGCAGCAACTACTTTATAAGTCCGCGTTAGCGAATAATACGTATTTGCTAACGTCAATGCCGAAACACAAATCTCAATTTCCTTGCGTTCGGCCAAAGTGAACAAGCGTTGCGCATCTTTGACAAAAGGCTCGCGATTGCCAATCAAGTCAATGACGATGTTCGTATCCACGAAAACGCGCTTCATCAAGAATGTTTTTGAAGTTGGTGCGCTCTATAGTCTAACTTCTCATGGTAATCAGCCGGAATTATACCCGTCAGCTGAGCTACCAATGGGCTTACCACTTCTTCTCCAGATTGATTCTGAGTGATTGCTTGCAGATAAGTCTCGATCAGTTTTGACAGACTCAAATTTTGTTTTTTTGCGTACAACTTGGCCTGCTCAATGATTTCTTTATCTATGTTCAGGGTGAGTTTGGTATACATATTTTTTGTATTTACGTGTAAAAATACAAAAAATACACGTAATAAATTACCTGCGTTTATCGAATTATTTTTCATAGTGTTTTTTTATTTTTAAACACTTGAGGGAGGGAATTATTGTATGCCTAACTCAATTAGCATCCAAGATCAATAGGATATTTTCATGCACCTTCCGAACGATTTCGCTAGGGACTTCACCAAGTTTTTTAACCAACCGATGATTGTCTATTGCACGGAGTTGGTCTATCATGATGTCGCTTGCCTTTTCGACTTTCCCGACTCCTTTCTGAAGGTGCACACGCAAAATTTTACTGTCAGGTTGAATGTTTGTAGTCAGCGGACAAACTAAAGTAGAGGGGTGCATGCGGTTGAGTAAATCTGTCTGAACAATGAGTACAGGTCTGGTTTTTCCGGCTTCTGTTCCAAACCTTGGATCCAAATTAGCCAACCAAATTTCATTCTTTTTGTGCATCTTCCTCGAAACTTTCAAATTCTTGCAGCACAAGCATAGACTCATCGCTTACTAATTGAGATTCAAATCCTAATTGTTGCGCCAGAATTCTTCTTTTTTGTAAGCGATTGTAAAAATGAAGTGCTTCGTTGATGTAACGATTTCGCGTTTTTTTTATTTGTTCGCATACCGTTTCAGTTTCATCAAAAATGTCTTCGTCTAGTTTTAGTGATAGCACTTTCATTTATTTTGTATTTTAGTATACATCAAAAGTATATACTTTTTTCTACAATTCAAATCAGTAATTTTACTGAATAACAAGCAAACCATGTGGCTAACGCAAAATAACCAACTTTACCGCAAATTTGAATTCCAAGATTTCAAAACGGCTTTTGCGTTCATGACCCGCGTGGCCGAACTAGCCGAAACCGCTAAGCACCACCCAACCTGGAGCAACACTTACAATGTTGTGGAAATCTGGCTTTGCACGCACGATGCAGCGCATACGGTAACTGAAAAGGATTGGGAGATGGCGAGGGAGATATTGAATTATTTTAACCAGAAAGAAATTATTCCCTAATGAAAAACTTGATTTTATTTTTTGGAACAGTGTTGAGTGCAGCAAATTTGTTTGGCCAAATCATCCCAACCAGCCAAAATCCAAAGTACACGACAAGTATCAACCCGAAGTACAATACGTCTATCAATCCTAAGTATAATACCAGGATCAATCCAAAATATAATTATCAGATCAACCCTAAATATGCTCCAGATCTCAATCCAAAATTCAATACGGATGTCAACCCTAAATATAATACGAACGTTAACCCCAAGTATAATACAAGAATAAACCCGAAGTACTCAACCGGCTTGAACCCCAAATATGGCAGTTGGACAGGTAAATATTTGTTCAGTCAAGACGGAGAAGTTATTGGCTTTTTGGTGCAGGCTAATTTTGATATTTACTTATACTACCAAACCAACGGAGAATGGATTGGGTATTTCGTGCGGGCTGAGTCCAATTACAATCTATTTAACCTAGAAGGCGAATGGACAGGTCAATACCTCTGCTCAGATTCAGAAAATGGTTTCAACCTTTTCACCGAAGACGGCGAGTGGTCAACAAACTATGTGAAGTAGGGGTAAGATGCCCAACCTCTCAACCCTCACCTCAACACAAACCGACAACTTCTCGAGGCGTAAACAAAGCCGTCGTTAAAGCGCATGACAATAACATGAGCGTCTATCAATGCATCGGCTTTTTCTTTCAAAAACATAAATCTTTTGGGAGAAGGTGCATAAGTATCGACAACATGCAACTCCCCGTTTGGAATTTCATAAACCTCCACATCAAGCACCTCTTCTGGGCATTTCGCAAAGAAATAAAATTCTTGATGACTTTTATCTACTCGGTAGTGCCGTTGTATTTTTCCGAGTTGAAGTTCGTGAAAGGGTTGAAATAAATAATCCATTTGTTAAAGTATCAATGTTTTTTCATCTCCTCCAAGTCCCATTGCGTCAAAGCAGACCCACCGCACATTTCGCCATCAGGAGAACCTTTTTCCCAAAGGCCTAATTCGTTGTAACGATTTTTGTAGTGCTTGAGGTAAATCAAATTGATGCACGGCGGTATGCCCGAGCCCCACCATTCGTCTTCTTCCGCTTTCGGGTACTGCAATTCTACTTGCGCTTTCAGGTAGGTTTCAAAAGCTTTTTGCGAGGCAGCGATGTTGTTGAAAAAGCGGGTTTTATGCACTGGTGTGGTCCGGTCGGCACGTTGGTAAATCTTTTCGATGCTTTTCAAACGCAGATTCATTTTTTCCTTCCAATATTGCACCGCATCATAACTATCCATATTGATGGTCGCTTGGTCTGCCTCAGGGCCGGGGTCAAATTCAGCGGGGCTGTTCTCGACAACTTTTTCTTGCTTCGGACATTTTTTGGCAGGGGAGCTGCAAGCAGTTAGTGCGAGTGCAAACAAGCCAAGACATAAAATTATTTTGGTGTTCATCTTTTTTATAAATGAGAATTGGGTTTTCAAATATACTTCCGTGACAGGTTTTGGTGACGTTATTTTTATCTCTGGACTTGTAAGAGGGTTTCTAAGAAATAGCTGTCTCTTTTGAAGCGGATCTTTCTTGGCTTCTAAGGCGCTTTGCAGCGCATCAGCATCGCCATTATCTTTCACAAACCATCTGGAGATGAGAAAAAGATTTTGGCCTTTATTCAGCTGCGCTGGAATTTCATGACTAGGCTTGCATTTGCAACAAATACAATAAACTTCTTTCATAGAGAGTGCCTCTTTAAGTCCTACATCGATAACAATACTGCAGCCTAATTTGGCAACTTCTTGAACTTGAAGTTTGGTCCCTTTTGCGATTGCTTTGAAGTGTTTGGCTCCATTTTGATGTTTGGCTGTGTTATAAATATCGTACAGCGCCACTGCCGTATCTCCAACTTTCCAATTCATTTTAAGTCATTTCAAAGAAGATCTGTCAAACATCAGTCACAAAGCTTAAAACTTTGAATCTTCATCAGAAAAGAAATTCAAGACGCGCTTCTTAAAACTTCCATTTGACTTTGACTCGGCGTAACGCGCCATGGAGTCGTCCATGAAGCCACTCATGATGCCATAATTTCTTTTTTCGAAATTGCGTACGTTTTCACGTCTGATGTTGAGTCTTTCGGAGATGTTCAGGGCGTCAAAATCGCAGCCAATGAAGCTGAAGGTCCATTTGCCGGTTTCGTCTCTTTCTTTGATTTGTTTGGCAATGGCTTCGTAGCTGAAAAATTGAGAGCAGTTTTCTTCTCCGTCGGTAATGATGATCGTTACGACACTCATTTCGTCGTTTTGGATGGCTTTAGCGAATTCCGATTCAATGAGGTGAATGCTTTTGCCAATGGCGTCGAGTAGGGCTGTGGAGCCGCGGGGTGTAAATGCATCGGCGGGCAATTCTTGAAGCGCTTCAATTGGCGAAGGATGCACCAGCGTAGAGATCTCGTGGTCAAAGACCGTTAGCGACATCAAGAATTTTTGGTCGGGATACGTTGCTTGTAAGTTCTTAACACCAGAGATGTGTTCGTTGTAGCCGCCCACTACCATGTTTTCCATGCCACGCATAGAACTGCTGCGGTCAATGATGAAATGATACAATGTGGTTTTGTTCGTGAAATTGTTGTCTGTTGTTTCCATGTTGTTTGTTTTTGATGGTTTTGAATTAAAAAAAAGGTTTTGCTAAAAAGGATCATCGGCGTCCATGGCCGCATTGAACTCGGCAAAAAAGCGCATTAATCTTTGTGTTTTTGGATCGATGTAATAGCGTTTCTTGAGTTCGAGGTTCTTGAAATTCGTCCGGAACGTGCTGCATTCGTAGAGGTCTTGGAGCTCGAGTTGGTCCTCAACAAAAAGTAAATTCATGTAATTTTTACTGTTGTTGCCAATAAAAAGGTAGCCGTTCTGCCCCTTGGAGCAAGACCCACCGCAGGCGCCCTGAACGGCATTGAGGTAGGTGTCGCCGTCGGCTTGGAATTGGCGTATGATGTACTCGAGTTTCAAAATGAATTCGTTGCGCTGCCAATCTTGGTAGGTGCGCTCTACGTCGAGTAGGTAATAAAGTGCCGCGGTGTTCATGTCTTGAATGCACTTGCGTACCAATTGGCCATTGGTAATTTGAATGTGCACGGTTGTTTCTGGAGCTACTAGGGTAGTTTCTTCTATCATTTTTTGAGGTTTTGTTGTTTAATTTTCGTTGATGAATTGTTCGAGCGACTGCGTTACTTTCGACGGTATCCTGATCTCACTGATCTTGCCATCTTTGAGCACCAGTGCAAAGCGCAGTACAATTTCATCGAGTTTTGGGTCTGGCGCTTCTCCAAAGCGGTCGCGGTGGAGCTCAAAGGCAGAGAAGTTCTCCTCCTCTAATATCGGAAAGCGAAACTCAAGCACGGTTTGCCCCGGCTGTTCATCGAGGCTAAAACCCCTGGAGCACATTTGTGCAAAGTGTCTTTCCTCCTTTTGATCCAGCATCATGAGTTGGTAGAGCTTCGATTTGCCAAAGTGGATATTCTGCTTCCCAAAGAACTTCCCTTTAGGGTCGAGTAGGGCCGTAATGCGCTTGATATGCTGGATCAAAAAAGCAAACTGAAAGTCATTGAGGAGGTCTTCATTTTTGCGGATTTGTTGTTCGTCTGTTTGTAGGGTTTTAGCGAGCATAATATTGTTTAAAAAGGTAAACCGCCATCATCGTCATTCGCCTGATCCAATCCGGTTATAGGAGGCAGGTTGCCTAAATTATTGGTGTTGTTTGTGGTTTGCGCTTGAGTTGTAGCATCAAAGGCCTCGATGCGCCATGCTTTGACATCCGTAAACCAACGCCCTGAAAATTCTCTGCTCTCTAGGTCGATATCGAATTTATAAGTTTGCTGTTCGGTCAGGGCGATATTCGAAAATTTATCTCCCCACAAACTCAGGCAAATTTTCTTCGGATATTGCCCATCAGTTTCAACAATGATGTCCTGTTTTTGCCAAGTTCCGTTTTTCCCCTGGCCAGTCTGAAGCGGTAGTTTTTGTAGCAGTTTTGCGATGACTTGCATGACGTATTTTTTAGTTCGACACCGCTTATTCAATACTTGTGCCAAATTCAAAATCGAGCAAAAACGTTCAAAAAATGCTCAAAAAGTGTCAAAAAATGAAAAATATGTCAAAAAATGGAAAGAAATCGTCAAAACACCCCTTTTGGATAAATGAATCAAAGTATGGCATAATCCTTGACAAAAGTTTCCGACCAAAATCGCCTGCTATGAAATACAATACACCTAAAGAACTCTGGAATCTCTATAAAGAACTCCAAGAATTCAACAAGAAAAAGCAAGACCAAGAAAAAATCGGAGAAGTGGTTTTTGATCTCCTTTGTGCACATTTAAAGGAAAAGGAAATTCGCTATACCGTCTCTTACCCAGATGACATGATCAGATGGATTGTGGGTTTCGATGATCACCGCAACGGAGAATTGTATTACCATCAACATGGCCAAGATTATATGCTCAATGCAATGTGCTATAGGTTGAAGGAAAACGATAATCCGCTCGATTACGTTCGGCTTTCAAATGTGTTCAATTCGCTATTGTTCAGAGGTAAAGTTTATTACGACGGAAATAGAAAAGAATTGCGCTTTCTGCAGGTAGTGAGTATGCACGAGCTGTATTGGATGCCAGAAATGCTGCCGGACAGGCTTTTTCAGCATTATAATACTGCAGACGACGTCTCACTTTGTGCTAATATGATGTATTCTACAGGCAAAGATCCGTTTGATGTAGTGGCAGATTTTATGAGTCAGCGGTCAGAATAAGCCCTTTTTGTTATTGAAGGATTGATTTTTTGTTGACTGATTTCAATGAGCGGTTCGTTGAATGCTGCGCTTAATTTCGCAATCGTCTTGAGCGTGAAGTTATGTTCGCCATTTAGCCATTTGGAGATTTCAGAAGGTTGTTTTCCGAGAATCACTGCCAGTTGTTTTTTGCCGATTTTTTTCTCCTTTAGAATGCGATTTATTCTGAGTATTAAATCCACTTGTAAATCCCAGAATAGTATTTGTTCAGGTGTAATCTGTTCTTCAATTTGCGAGATGATGGGGGATTTCATTAGTTTTTAAGATTAAAGCATATTCAGTACAACGATATCCTTCATCATTCCAAATAACAAGTTCAAAATTAGCCATAATCTTTTTAATATTTTACTTATAAGTGAAATTTAATTTGCAAAGAATTCACTGATATTTTCGAATACTAAATTATTTGAAGTATCGAAACGCCTTGTCAGTAGCATTACGGACAGCTAGTTGAAAAAGAATTAGATTTCTAAATAGTGCAATTAAATACACTTTTGATGGTTTTTACACGAAATATCCCTATATTTACTACAAAAAGAGCAGTATAATGCACTATCAAGTACTAATTAAACAACTCAAAGACCGTCGGGAATCACTACAGGTAACCCAAGATACGCTTGCCGATATCTCCGGAGTGTCTTTGCGTGCGTTAAAACAACTCGAAAGTGGAAAGGGTAACCCTACGCTTGAGACGCTCGGCAAACTGGCAGAAGCATTGGGTTTGGAGCTTAGTTTACAGTTGAAAACCAATAGATAGGCGCCATGAGATGTGCAAAGATATTATACAAGAGTATGCAAGCAGCAGTCTTGACGCAAGCGGACGACGGGCGTTTTGAGTTGCGTTACCTCGACCAATGGGCATTGGATGGCTCCAAGCCTGACCTGAGCCCAGCGCTCCCCAAAACGCTAACGCCTTACCTGTCCGACTATTTGTTTGCATTTTTTTATCACATGCTGCCCGAGGGGGCCAACAAACAGGCTATTTGTGCGCAGTTGCGCATAGACAGCGCCGATGATTTTGGTTTATTGCTGGCTACCGCCCAATCCGATGCAATTGGTGCGGTGCGCGTGGTTCAAATGGACGCACCATGAGCAAGCAGCGAATTCCAGTTATTGCCAACTGCCCTGGCACTTTAGCCATAGGTCATGATACGTTTAGCCGCACGGCACTCAAGCGCATGTTTGACGGCAAAACGGTTTCACATATACTCCCATATACTTCGGCGTTTACCGAGGGGCCAACCGCGACCTTATTCGAGGACAACCGCCAGCGGCTTTCTATTTCTGGTGTTCAGGACAAATTTTCGGTCTTACTCGACAAAAACAAACTGAGACTCATTGAGCCAGGGGAGAGTGGGCAGTATATTTTAAAACCGGTTCCGCGCTTTGGTAAAAATGCAGATCAATTGCCGGCCAACGAGCACCTCACGATGCAAATTGCCCGTCAGGTATTTGGCATCGAGACCGCCGAGAATGCGCTGTTGTTTTTTCAGGACGGAACGCCGGCCTACCTTACCAAAAGGTTCGATGTGCGCTCAGATGGCACCCGCTGGGCTCAAGAAGATTTCGCTTCTTTGGCTGGTCTGCGCCCGCAAACCCACGGAGAAAACTACAAATATGCAGGTACTTACCACGGCTTCTTTGTATTGCTTAAAAAATACCTGCCGGCTTATGCAGTGGAGGCACCAAAGTTATTGCGCCTGCTCGTCTTCAACTATTTGTTTTCTAATGGCGACGCCCACTTCAAGAATTTCTCGATCATCGAAACTTCACTAGGCGATTTCAAACTCAGCCCCGCTTATGATTTACTCAATAGCCGCATGCATATTGCCGACCGCGATTTCGCCCTCGAGGGCTTATTGCCACCTCAAGTCGCAAAGGGAAAAGTAAAGGATCAATTTCTGACACTCGGGCAAATGGCTGGAATTCCCGACAAGCTGCTTGCAAAAATCCTGACAGACCTCACCACTCATGATGCAGAGGTTATGGCACTTATATCACAATCTTATTTGACAGAGCGCTTCAAGCGCAATTATGCCCAGGCTTATCAAACACGCTTGGCAAAGTTGCTGCGTTAAGACCTATTCATTACTTAAATTTGTTTTGGTTATGAAAAACATCGACAAACTCAGTTTAGAGAAAGCCTTATTGCTATATCTCGGGGAGGATTTCGTTTTGCCCCGGTGCTTTATCTAAAGGAGGCTTTGTTGCAGATAGACCAAATGCCTGAGAACGACCTCGATCAGATCATTGAAAAATATGTCGAGATGAATATTGCGCACCCATTCATGGAAGGAAACGGCCGTTCCATGCGCATTTGGCTCGATGCCATGTTGCAAAAGCGCTTATTACTAACCGTCAATTGGCCGCAGATCGACAAAACAGCTTATTTGCAAGCAATGGAGCGCAGCCCGATCAATGACCTCGAAATCAAGACACTAATCAAAACAAATACGAGTACTGATATCCATAACCTAGCACTTATTTTCAAAGGGATCGAGCAGTCCTATTATTACGAAGGTTATGATCCAACAGAAGATTAATATTGCTCTGGATCAATCCCATACTTCTCCATCTTACTTTTCAAGGTATTCAAGGCCCAACCAATCGCAATTGCGGTCTGACGCTGTACGCCGTTGAAATGCTTCAAGACATGAATGATATGCTCTTTTTCGATGAAATCCATGTGCATGGGTTGCTCTGTGCTGGACTGCTTAAGGCGCTTGGGTAGTACGTCTGCACTGATGCGTTCTTCGTTGAAAACATATAGCCGCGAGATGATATTCTCGAGCTCGCGCACATTGCCAGGGTAGGTGTAGTTGAGCAAAATTTCCTGGGCGTCTTTATCGAGTATCAACTTCTTAGGCCGATGCAATTCTTTTTTCTTGGTACTCAGAAAATGCTCCATGAGCAGCTTGAGGTCGGTTTTGCCGCGCTCCAAAAGGGTAGGGAGGTCGAGCTCCACCACAGACAGCCTGTAATATAAATCCCACCTGAACTTTCCTTCTTCGCAAAGCTTCGGCAAATTCTGATTGGTAGCGGCAATAACCCGCACATTGACTTTCTTGGCCTTGCCACCCAAAGGCATGATTTCTTTTTCTTGCAAGACGCGCAGCAGACTCTGCTGCATGTAGGGCGAGATGTCGCCAATTTCATCCAAAAAGATGATTCCTTCATGCGCCTGCTCAAACAAACCAACGCTGTCCTTGTCGGCACCGGTAAAAGCACCTTTCTTGTAACCAAACAAACGACTCTCCAACAGCCCATCCGAAAACGCCGAGCAGTTGATCGCAATATAAGGTTTGTCTTGCCGTGCCGAATTCTTATGAATATACTTCGCCAAATTTTCCTTTCCCGTACCGCTCGCCCCAAGTATCAACACACTCACGGCATCAACCTGGGCCACCTTCGCCGCACTCCCATACACTTTCTCAATCGAAGGCGTCAAAAAATAATGATCACCACTAGACCGCTTGATCTCTTCCTGATGATACATCGCCGTCACAGGCAACGAAGACTTCTCCAAAGCCACCTTCACCAGCTCCGGCTTGTCTTTATCCTTCTGCTTCGAAAACTTCGCCTCACGCGTCTGATACAAAGTCGTATTCAAACCCAGCGACATATGGCACAAGTACCAAACCAACTGCATCGCAGGCGTCCCCGGCGAAATATAAATATCAAGCTTATCGTCCTTGCACTCCGCCAAAATCGGCGCCACCTTCGCCTGTATCTCCTGATGATCAATCGGGTCGGCAATATGCAAATACCGCACCTCCACAACCCGCTCCGGATAGTTCAGCGCCATGTAATTCAAAAACCGAATCACGCGGTCGTCTTTCTCTGCACTCTCCTCACCAGAAAGCAAGATATGCCGCTCATGATCCTTGAAGAAATATTTATGAAAACTCCCCGTCGGCCCGTTGGGTCTAAATTGCCCATTTTCAAAGTCATTTTTCTGGGCTATCCAGGAAATTAGTGTTTTCATGTGTCAGGAATTGATAGGTGAAGGTAGGGAATGATAGTTATTTTAACACAAACGATAAACAATATCTTTTATTGATTCAATTTAACCAATTGCCCTTGTTACCAATCGTTTAGGATTGTATTGGATGATAAGGTCGGTTCCATCCCATTTAGCCTCCGCACTAACCAAATTTTGCTGACAATTTATTTTGAACAAACTTCTTACAGTTCTTATTACACGAATATTTTTACGATTACTAACTTTAATAAATGGAATGATTTATTTGAGGCAGTACATTAATCACAATAATTTTACCTTCTGTAAGCACCTCCGCCAAGTCCGCCAAGACCAATTATAAATCCAATCCAGTATAAGAAACCAGAGTTATTTTCAGCATAGATGCCAATGTCAGAACCAAATATTTTCCCAATAATCGCAAATGGTAAACAGACGCCATGCCAAATCCCACTAAAGAATCCATATTCATCAGAGGTATATCCTTCTGGCGCACATGAGGAAACTAAAAGAATTAATACTATAGTCGAAAGCGATGATTTTAGGTATTTAAACATATTATTAGGGTTTATCTAAAAAGTCAAAAATTTTGGTAATCGTTACATTCATTGATTGTTCTCTTTTCAAGAAATTCTCTTCCTGTATTGATGCCTTTTGTCTGGATAACCAATCTACCCAATAACTTTTCAAAATATCATAATCATAACGATTGCCGCCGTTTTCATCTCTTTCAATAACTTCACAAATTAGAAATTGAACATCCTTCAGATTAATATCTTGAATAAGAGGAATATTTAATTTTAAATAAGAAATTGTTTGGCTTACAGTGCCAAGATCTACCGCAGCGTATAAAGGTTTGCGATAATCGTAGTTATAACGTGGTATATTTGATTTATGATAAATACGCGTGTAAGAAATCCGGTCTTGAGGCTCTAGATACCCATCCGTCAGAATTATTACTTTGTTTATTACCTTTTCAAAAATATTTGATTTTCTTATGTGATTACTTAGATACCTTTTTACGTATAGATAGAAGTCGGCACCAAGTGGTTTTTTTATTGATAATTTGTAGAGCGATCGAACATTTTTCTTTATCTCGTTAGTAAGTGCATCAGTATAGAATAGGCGATTACTTTGATTTTTATGTTTTGAAAGGTCAACCTGAAGATTATCTGCTATTCTTTCAAAGGAATTATTTGCCTGCCCCTTGTCTGTAACATCTATTATAAAGCGATCACTTGAATTCATTTTAAGTGATGTTAATTGGATGAATTTCATCCATATAGAATCTATAATTCTAATGTCATTGTTCACTTGATTTCTGCAATTCGATGAATCTAAAAGGCGTCTAGATAGGTCTGGAACAATTATAAAATTCAATGATTTCTTTGTTTGAGGTAGCCATTCGATACATTCTTTTAATTCCTCATCACTTGTTATCAATTTGTTTAACTTTTGTCTAATAAGTATTTCAAAATCAGGCACCAGTTCTCTTTCTCCTGTAGCCTCATTTCTTTCATAAAAGTCCTCATCGAACTGATTCGCTTGATAAATGGCTTTAACTTGAGGTATTGAATTGCACATTTCAATTTGTTCCATCGCTACAGTGACATCGCCTTTACGCGTAATCAAATAAATAAATGCGCCAAACGAAAGAAATGTAACTAGTAAAATTACTAGTGGTTTTTTCTTCTTCTTTTTTTCTTTGGTGGTTTGATATTTGGTCATTTAAATTTAGTTTGCTAATTCAAAGTTGATTTCAGACTTTTTTCTTTCAAGCCATAAAGTTTGATTTTCAATGGCTTTCTCTATTAGGTTTTGTGCACTAGTATAATAGTTGTTTCCATTAGTGTATTGTTGCCAGCCACTCATGAATTCACCAATTGATCCCTCAAGTGCAGTAAGTGAAACTGGAAGCGTCCCATTCTCAATTCCAAATATTTTCTTTTGTAATTGAGGGATATCTTCGTCAAAAAATTCAAGTTTGCCCTCAAGGTTTGACAGTTCATTTGATATAACTTGATATTCTTGTTTTCTTTTATCGATTTTCACATCTATTTGATCAAGTAAAAGTTTTGTTTTTTCGCTCTCTGATTTTAAAAATGGATGACTTAAAATTCTATTTAAAAGCACTCCCCAAATGACATAAACAACAAAACCAAGAATTAATACAAGGTAGAAATTGACATCACTAAAAATGAGACTTACCTCCCATTGTACATCAGTTATTCCTGCGTTAAAGTTATTTCTATGTACGCCTTCTGAAATTTTATATCCAATAAATGCGTCTGCAATAAAGGTTATCAGTATAAGCAAAGTTATGAGCGTAAACTGTTGTCTTTTACCTTCATCTTTAAGTGCTTTGTTTTTTTCTAGTGAATCATGGATTAAATATCCAAGTCCGAGAAATATTACCGGAAACAATAAGATAAGTGCTACAACTAATCCACCTTTTCGACCAGCATCACTGAAGACCTGAGGATTTAAAAATCCTAAGCTTCCTGGTTTAATACCGTATAACGCAGAATATCCTGAGGAAGAATAGAATACAAATAGATATAGGGTGAGTAAAATGGTTATGAAAGAACCAATTATGAATGGTGTAGTTTCACCTAGATCACCTGAACCGCCTCTAATTTCAATTTTTTCTACTTTTAACGCCTCAATATCTTCTTCCTTATCATCTTTTTTGCCTTTCGTGATTTCTATGGAGCTAATAATTTCTTGTCTTAATTGCTTTTTTTGAGCTAATTCAGATTTTAATTGAATTATTTTTCGATCTTTTTCTTCGTCGTTGAGTTTTAAATCATCAATAAACTTCTCGTATACAATATTAAGATAGTTATCTAATGCTTCAGGTTTGGATTTTGATTTTTCAGCACTTTGAAAACCAAGCATCGTATAGGTCATTTTATTGATACTATTTGAATTATTTGGGCGATTTTCAACTGGTTTGCTCTCATTATGGTCGGACATATATTTTATGTTTTAAAGTTCTTACTTGAAACTATCAGGCTCCTCAAATTTTAACACAGGTTTTTTAAACTGTATCCAAATCATGGCTATTATTGGGGTGAGGAATCCAAAAAATCCCCAGCCTTCTGGGCTTCGATTTAACTCCTTTGCTTTTTTGGAACAGACCATTGCTCCTACGATACGAATAACTAAGCCAATTACTGCTGCTGCTGGTGACATGTTGTTTCTTTATTAATTTATTTGTGAACTGACACTAATGACATATTCCATTATATTTGAACTCTTCTAATTGTGATTCTTTTGGAACTCCTCAGAAAAAGGAAAATTGTTCTTTTTCATTTCTTCAATTAATATCATCATGGAGGTATATGAGTTTTGTACTTTACCTAGCTCCATCATTTGATTTTCAGCATATTGACGCAATTCTTCGTTGCCAATAAACTTATCTGGATGCATTTCTCTCTTTAATTTTCTATACAATTCATTAGATTTTGTTAGATCATTAAAAAGGTCGGTTCCAGTACTTAAAGGCCCCTCATTTATCGGTTGAGAGGATCTAAGTAGCTTATTCATTTTGAGTAATCTAAGGAATAGAAATAGCAAAATGATATTTGCAGCAATGCTTGTGATATATAGGTATCTCATGTCAAATAGATTGTTTCATTTAATCTCCATTGAAGTCCAGAAGATGAGTTGGATGGATGTACTTCTAATGTGTCCCAACCTAAAGAAATCATTGTTCTTACAATCATTGGATTGCCAATAAGAGACTTTCCAATGGACATGACTTCATCCCTGCCTAGAAATCTCCCTCCTTCTGCTTTAATACGAAATCCGCCAGCCATGAACCTAGAAAAAGCATGTCTGTAATTAGAATTGCCGTACGAAACTGACGCTTTTAGCAAAATGTCAGTATTACCAGTAATAAATGCTCTTTTAGCGGAGTCATTAAAATCTTTTAAAAAAATTTGTCGATCATTTCTTTCTTGAAACCAACCAACCATTAAATTCCATAAACTCATTGATTCTCGTATTCTTCTATTGCATTATTAATTGCATTTTCACGTATGCTCTGTTGAGCACAACCTTTGATGCCTCCGATTACCATGAAGAAAACTATGCCTCCAATTATGCTGAGTATTCGACCGTATTTATTGAATTCTTCCATCTAAATCGTTATAAAATTTTAATAAAACTTAAATAGTTCTGCTGTTGACCCCAGTTTCCCATAGGGGTAAGTCCATTCTCAATCCAACGAATAAACATTGTAAACCCACCGGATATCACTGTAATTTACATAAAGTTGGGTTGTTCCTGAGCTCTTTTTGAGGATGCGCACCACGCACTGAATTCCTTCATTATCAATTCCCACTAGGCTCCAGACTAAATCGCCATCTTCATCGTAGTAAGTATCAGAATTCTCAATTATATCATAGACTTGCGTTTCTTTTGAATAGATAGTAATTCGATCTTTATTAATATCAACTGTACATAATACGCTACATTCATCCCATGTTGACCAATCAGACCAGCTGCCGTTATTTGATTTATACATGTAAGCGAAGTCAGTAGCTTTCAACTTATAAACTTGCGCAAAGGCAAGATTGGATAACAATAATCCAAAAAGAACTAACGTTTTGATTTTCAACATAACACAATTATTTTAATACGAAGTTCAAGGCAGACGTTGATCCTGACATCGAGAATGTATATACCGTCTGAATATTGTCTTCGGATTCACAATCGTAGTCGTTAATTCTTATTTTCATGGTACTACTTGCTTTAAAATCCGAAAGAAAATCTTCGTTGATTATATTTTCAGAGATAAGAGCATAATCATCCTCTTCAATTGAGAATAGCTTGCACATTCTGCTATATTTCTTGTTTTGTCCATTTACCTGGAAAGACAACTCAATTAATACTGGTCCATCTCCGCAATAATATTCGCCTCCTAAAAAAATAGAATTTTGGGTTCAAATGCATCATATGGTTCAATTTTTATGAAGCGATTTTTAGGCTCCGATGAATAGGCATATTTATAGGGATCATCAAAACCGTTGTCGATGTTTTTCACGACCCATTGAGCCTTAATGTTTAGGACAACACAGGAAAATATAATAAAGAGTATTGCTTTCATTTTAATAACAAATTTGACAATGGGTTCGACCCAATTGTTTCGCTTTTGAAGTTGAGACACTAAAGATTTGTGTTGTACAGTTATTCAGGCCTCTGCAATTATAGTTTTGATGAAATCTTAATGAATTGGGCCCTTTACAGATGTATACAACATGATTCTGACTTAATTGATAATGTGGTTTTGGATTTGAATGAAATGAAGATGTAATAAACGCTATGAGAAGAGCAGTAAGTAAAGTTTTCATTCGTCAAGCGTAAATATTGCATAATAATTTTGTGCAACCAAACTTACGCCCATTCGCTCATTTTCAAAGAATTTACACTGCATAATACATGCATTTATATTCTATTTTATGTACATAATGTGGGCTTGTATGAACTAAGTTCTTAACTTAGTCATTAAATCATTTTCCATGGATAATTTAAGAATTGGTCAGAAAATCAAGAAGCTTCGCGAGTTGAAAAATTTGACTCAAGAACACATGGCCGAGGTGATTGGATTGTCACAAAGCGCATACAGTAGAATTGAATTAGGTGATACGGAAGTAACGTATTCGAAACTTGAGCGCATTTCTCAGGAATTAGGCATGCGGCCAGAGGAGGTCATCGCATTCAATGAGAGCATGGTTTTTAATGTCATGCATAACCAAACCGGAAATGGTTTAGTTATTCAGAATTCAGACATCGAACGGCAACTTTTTGAACAACAGATTGCGTTGTTAAAAGAAGAAAACGCGCATCTCAAAACAATCATTGAGAAGTTGTTGGAGAAATAATTCATCGGGTACCATAATCCTGAAAAAAAGGATAACTTAAAGTTTTTAAGTTATTGTCTAAAATCAACGTATTTTCAAAATATCATTTCTTGGATTTTGGAAAGTTTTTTAATGTTTCGGGCACTACAAGTGAATTATTATCGTTAGTTGGTTTGATTTTATTCAAAATATGTCAATTCCCAAATACATCTTTCGAATGGTTCATTGGCAAAATGTTGAATACATTTTGAGCCACGGCATGTGTTGTCGTGGGCATGAAAAGGAAGATCAGAATTATATCAATATTGGAATGCGGTCCTTAATTGCAGATAGGCACGAACACCCGATTCCAATAGAAGGCAAGGGAAATTTAGGAGAATATGTGCCATTTTATTTCGCCGGGCATTCCCCCATGCTTTATTTAATTCGAGATGGAAAAAGTGGTGTGGAAAGGCGTCCACAAGAAGATATAGTCTTTATACTGTGTAAATATGAGACAATAAAAGAAGAAGGGATGTCATTTTTATTTACCGACAGAAATGCAAAAATCGCTGTTGCCAATTTCTACGAAGATGAAACTGACTTTGACAAATTGGATTGGGAAAGTATCAAAACACGAAATTGGGCTAGTGATAATTCAAATTTATCGCGTAGAGATTTAAAACAAGCTGAATTTCTTATTCATCATCACGTACCTGTGAATTGTATTCATGCACTAATCGTTAAAACTTCTTTGCGGAAATCTTATTTTGTGGAAATCATTCGTAAATTAGAACTCCCAATTGCAGTTCACGTTGATTCAGATTGTAAATTGTATTATTGAATATGATCACGTTTAAAAAAGGAGACCTCTTAAGTTCTGATGCGCAAGCATTGGTTAATACTGTTAATACGGTTGGTGTAATGGGTAAAGGTATAGCGCTGCAATTTAAAACGCGTTTTCCACATAATTTTGCCATTTACAAAACGGCATGTAAAAATGGTTCCTTTAATGTTGGTCAAATGCTAGTCGTAGAGGACGGTGATTTACTAAATCGAAAAATCATAATTAACTTTCCTACAAAAGCACATTGGAAAGGAAATTCAACTTATGAATATATTCGTTCTGGCTTGAAAGCTTTGCGAGAAACGATTCTTAATTCTCAAATTACAAGTATTGCTATTCCACCGCTAGGTTGCGGGAATGGTGGTTTAGATTGGTCGATTGTTAAAACAATGATCTCAGAAGAATTAAAAGAACTTCCTGTTGAAATAATGGTTTTTGAACCAAATGAAGCAATAAAAACATTGTTGCAAAAAGAGGTTCCACTTAAAACAACTAAATTAACTCCAGCTCGAGCAATGCTCTTATATCTGTTATTTAATTACGAAGCAGTCGGAGAACAATGTAGTTTGTTTGTAGCTAATAAATTGGCTTATTTTCTTCAACGAAGTGGAGAAAATTTGCGATTGAAATTTGAAGCTCATCATTATGGTCCTTATACGATTCAATTAAATCATGTGTTGCTGAATTTGAATGGTGTCTATCTTACAGGCATGGAGCAAAATGAAATTAAACCTTTCGAACATATTCATTTGAACTACACCAAGTTTGCAGAACTTGATTACTTCATTAAAACAGAACTTTCTTCAGATCAAAAATCACGTTTGAATAATGTTTTAGACTTAATTCAGCGCTTTGAATCAACGTTTTCCCTTGAGTTATTAGCTACAGTTGATTTTATCATGGAGCAAGATAAAACAGAGGATATTTCTACAATACTGAATACCATTTCAAAATGGAGTAATCGCAAAACTGAATTGTTTAAAGAAGAATATGTTTCGATTGCCGTCAAACATCTCAAAGAATTTTCGAAAAGAGATCTCGAATTCGTTTCATAGGTAATTTGCCTACGCCAATCCGCACCATCAATTTTTCTCACTCTATTTCGAGGCCCTTCCCAAAGAAAATCTCGTCTTCGACATGATCGAAAAATACAAAGGCAACGCCAATGATTTCAATTATTTTGGCATAGAACTATTGTTAAAAAATGGGGTAGAGGTGGTGGGGTGGGGAGGTTAATTAAGGAACGATTACCCAATCGCCATTTTTTTTATTACCAACCCATTAACCAACCTTTGATGTGGAAAATATTCGCGGCAACATTTACTTCATCTTAGCCTTCTCCAGAATTTTGTTGGCGATAGAGACCTGTTTCGAGAAGTCGATAGTTCCTTTTTTAGCAAGTGCAGCGTCAGCTTTAAGAATAAAATCTCTTGCTGCTTTACCTTTCAATACAGGAACAACTTTTATTGGAATCGGCATTGATCTTTGACATTTCTTTTTTCAAAGTTAGTCAAGATTAAATTTTGGATACGGGATTAGATTCTATTTTTATAACCAACCCATTAAATGGAATAAAATGCGGGGTAAAATGCGGGGTAACATGAGGGGTAACATGCGGGGTGGTATTTTCAATAATCTACTACAAAGTAAATAAATTGATTTAAATACAACCAAAAACACACTATAAAGTACTTGTTTTAACGATCGTTTATTAATTTTGCATCTCCTTCCACAAAGCTGAATTCCCAATGAAGTACCCATTTAAAAATGAAAGAAGATGAAAAGTCCACTGTCAGGAAAAGAGATGTTGCTTAAACGAGAAAGCCGTATTTTGACTTTTCGCAAGGAGGAGTTTTCGGTTGTGTACCATTACTATTTGTGCGAACAGAGTGGTGAGGCATTTACTTCTACTGAGCTTGATCAGATCAATTTGCAGCAGTTGCATAACCAATATCTGCAGCAGCATCATTTGCCTTTTCCGGAGGAGATCAGGCAGATTCGGGAGCGCTATGGGCTTTCTGCAACCAAAATGTCTGAGATTTTAGGCTTTGGCGTAAATAGTTACCGAAATTATGAGCTAGGGGAGGTGCCGAATTTATCAAACGGGAAGCTCATCCAACTTGCTGCAGACCCTCGAAAGTTTCAGAATTTAATTGAGCTTTCTGAATCGCTGACATCCGATTTTAAAGAGAAATTAAGGATGAAAGCGGAGTCATTGACTGAGGCAGAAGTCAGTAATTACTTTGCTACCGAATACATCGAATATTTGTTCAATGGAGAAATTCCCGATGAGTTTTCTGGATATCGCAAACCAAATATGGGTAAGTTGGCCGAGATGGTCATCTACTTCGCAACCCAACTCAACCCCTGGAAAACGCAGCTCAATAAACTCCTTTTTTATGCGGACTTCCTGATGTTCAAACGCAGTTGTTTTTCTATAAGTGGCGCCAGATACCGAGCCATCAACATGGGGCCAGTTCCAACCAACTACAACAGTCTCTATGAGTACATCGCTAATCAGAACGACATCGATATCCTTGTCCATGATTTCGGTGGTGAAGAATTCAAGCCCAAACCAGATCGACCATTCAATCCTTCCGTCTTCACTAATCAAGAGTTAGAAGTACTCCAACAAGTCGTGGATCGTTTCGCCAAAATTGCCACCAAATCTGCCCCAACCAGCGAACTTGTCAAAACCAGCCACAAAGAACGCGCTTGGCTAGACAACGCTCCTCAGCGCAAACTGATCAGCTACAAGTACGCTTTTGAATTGAGCCAGATTTAAGCTCCCCAAAACATCCACCATGCCAATTTTGGCATTGAACTGCTGTTAAAAAATGGGGTAGAGGTGGTAGGGTAGGGATGGTGTTTATTCTTTTCTTCGATATTTTTGCTTGCTGCTTTTAGGTTTGTCAGGAAAGGTCATTTCGATTAAATCATTCTTTAATGCTGGGTTGAGGAAATTAAGATTAAAATATTTGCGATCTAAAATTACTAAAGCTTGTTGAAGTTCAGCACGATTCATCTCTCCATCTAGTATTTGAAGGAGCTTTTGAACATGGGGGGTAACATGGGGGGTAACATGGGGGGTAACATGGGGGGTGG
>Ga0114968_10000246_pt1 | contig 39838 bp, 57 predicted proteins | sample M_130807_EF_Meta_FD_87020 | JGI IMG/M metagenome (GOLD analysis project Ga0114968, IMG submission 87020) | Freshwater microbial communities from Lake Montjoie, Canada to study carbon cycling - M_130807_EF_MetaG | ecosystem: Environmental > Aquatic > Freshwater > Lake | place: Lake Montjoie... | reverse complement strand
GGGTGGGGGCGGGGGGGGGGGGGGGGTGGGGGGGGTTGGTGGGGGGGGGGTGGGTGGGGGGGGGGGGGGGGCGGGAGGGTGCAGCGGAGGGGGGGGGGGGGGGGGGGGGATGATGGTCGGAGTTCTGATTTAAACGCTTGCGTCGTGGCTTAGTTAGGAGCTAAGGTCCGGTTGTGCAGCATTTCAGCACCACATGCACCAACAACCCCAACTCCTATCTACGGAGCTGGCCCTCAAGGCATTTGATGCCGATGCGGCGTTTTCAGCCGCCCTGGCCCAGCTTCAGCTTCAAACCCATGGCCAAGGCGCCGCCAACGTCTTGGCGGCTGCCAATGAAGCCGGCTTCTGCTGGCTGTTTCGCCCCATTGATGGGGAGGTGACTGAGGCGATTCTGCGCCACAGCGCTGGTTCAGAGGAGAAAGCCCTCGGGGATGACCCGCTGGCTTTGATCCTGGGCCTGCTGGGCGCTTTGCCTTTGCCGCAAGAGGCTCAGCCTGCTGAGCCTGATAAAAAAATGCGGAAAGCGCATAAACCGGCGGATCCGGTTGAGGCGGTTGATGTAGCCGCCGAGTCACTGGCCGCTGCCACCTGCGGTGTGGTCATCACTGAGCCTGCTCAGCCGGGCCGGGCGCCCGAGGATCCCTTGAGCGATCAGGAGAAGGCCGCGTCGATTCAGATGATCAAGGAAATGGACGCGGCCGAGCGCAAGTCGTTTGCCATCAGCTTCCGCAGCGCCTTCAAGGTGCCTGCCAGCGAGAAGGCGATCGCGCCATTGATCGTGCAGTTCCAGCACCTTGACTTTGTGGACCGCTTCACCGGCGAAGCTGCCGGGCTGGTGCGGCCATGAACGACCCACGCAACCGCGAACGCCTCCGCCGTGCCCTGGAGCTCCTTGAGCAGGTGGGTAACGAATACCAGGCGGCGCTGTCTGAAAAGGCAGCGGCCAGCCTGGAGCAGAACCCCGGCCCGATCGGCATCGGTCGCATGCTGGGGCTCAGCCGGCAGACCGACACCATCGAGCGGCTGGCCAGGGAACTGGCCGACCTGCTCGGCGATTACCCGCCGGCTCGCATGGCCCCTGTCCTGTCCATTGTTGAAGACGCAGCAGCATGACCCGCCAGCATCAGAGTCCAGAGCCTGAGCCGCGCAAGCGCCGGCCGACGTTGCCAGCCACACAGAACCGCCGCACCTACGGCAGCGCGCAGCGCCTAGGTGGCGGCTCGGTGGTCGTGATGGTGAGCCTCAGGGCCGACTCTGCCGCCGCGGTTCTCGACCTGGTGGAGCGGCACCAGCTCAGCCGCTCTGGCGCGGCACACCACTTGATCCGCCTTGGTGCGGGTCTTGATCCCCTTTCCCCCCTGAATTGACCATGGCATCCGAGATCCACTACACGCCCCGCGCCACCGTGCGTTGGGCCCACCTGATCACCCCGCGCGCGCAGCTCGACGAATCCAAGCCGAAGGCCTGGACCTGCGAGCTGGTGTTGGAGCCCAAGACCAACCCCAGTCACGCCGCGTTCATCGAGAAGCTTGAGGCGATCTTCACCGAAACTCACGGCAGCAAAAAGAAGCGCTCCGATAAAGGGGTGCCCTGGAAGGCCGACAGAGACGACGCTTCCAAGGTGGTCGTCAAGTTCAAGACCCAGCAGTTCACGCGCGACGACGGCAGCACCGCACCGGGCCCGCGCGTCATCGATGCCAAAAAGCAGCCCTGGGATGGTGCCGCCATCGGCAACGGCTCCGAGGTGATTTTGAGCTTCACCACCTACGGCTGGGAGCGGCCGGAAGGGACGGGCCTGAGCTTGCACCCCAAGGCCGCCCAGGTGGTCGGCTTCGTGCCCCGGGAGGAGCAGGACGCGACTGATGGATTTGAGGAGCAGGAGGGCTACAGCGTCGCTGCTGATGCCGGTGGCTTTGCTGATGAGTTCAGCGATAGCGAGGAGGCACCCTTTTGATGCTGGCCCTTCCTCTTGCCCTGCTGTTTGACCCCAGTTCGTTGGGGCCCTTCAACACGCTGCCCAACAACACTGCAATCGTTTGCATCGATCCCGTCGTTGGCGTAGGAACCTGCAGGCCGATCAACGTGCCTGGCGCCCCCAGTCCTGCCCCGCTGCTGGGCGCAGCTGCCGGGTTCCACTGGAGCCGCCAGCTGCGCCGCCGCATCAAGGAGGTGGCATGAGCGAACACGAAGCCCAACGCTGCGCGTTCTCGCTGCTGCTGGCCGTGTTGGGTGTGGCTGTGATCTGCATCGGTGGTGGTCATTCCGGTTCGCTGGTGGTGGCCGCTGCGCTGGGCATTGCGGCGGTGCTGATCTGCCCCACGCCGCCCTGACCCATGAGCAGCGATGACGCGGCAACGCATTGGCTCCAGCAGGCTGGGCGCCAGCCGCTGCTCACCGCAGCCGAGGAGCTCCACCTCGGCAGCCTGGTTCGGGCCTGGCAGGATCATCCTGCTGGGCCTGATCAGGCTCCTGCTCGCATCACTCGCCGCGGCCGCAGGGCCAGGGATCGCATCGTCAGCGCAAACCTGCGCCTGGTGGCCCATGTGGTGCGCACGATGCGCCCCGGCCTGGGCCGGCAGGTTGGGGAGGCTGATCTGCCCGACTTGTTTCAGGCTGGCGCCATGGGCCTGATGCGTGGCGCGGAGCGATTTGATCCGGCGCGGGGCTACAAGTTCTCAACCTTTGGCTACTGGTGGATCCGGCAGGGTGTCAGCCGTTGGTGCGATTCCAGCAGCAGGCTGATCCGGCCACCATCAGGCCATGCGCCCAAGTTGGCCAGGCTGGGCCGAATCGGCGAGGAGCTGCAGCGGCAGCTGGGGCGCCAGCCCAGCCGCGCCGAACTTGCCGAAGCGCTTGGCATGAGCCTGCGTGATCTTGATCTGGTGCTCACCGTGGGCCAGTCCTGCTGCTCACTCGATCAGCCGGTGGCCGGGTCCGAAGATCCATCGCCACTGGGCGCCATGCTTGCCACGCCTGGCGCCTCAGAGCCTGACCCGTTGACCATGGAGCTGCGTGAGCGCATCGCCGCGTTGCCGCCGGTCCAGGCCCGGTTGGTCGCTGGCCGCTGGGGGATTGGCTGCGCCAAGCTCAAGCTGGGGCCGCTGGCGGCATCCGAGAAGCTGACCATCCCAGCCGCCCGGGCGCAGCTGCGTGAGGCTGAAGCAGCGTTGCGCACGCCGCTGCCGGAGGTGGCGCGGCAGCTCAGCCTCAGGATCCCAACCCAAACCACCCGCGCAGCTCAGCGGCCCAGGCGCGGTGCTGATCGCTGGGCGGCTGGTTGACGATTTCCTTGATCTCCAGCTCCTGCACCCGGGCCAGCGCTTGCCGCAGCAGCTGATCCTGTGTCACCAGGTGAACCAACGCCGAATCCAGCCGGGCCTCGAGGTCGTGGCGGTGGAGCTTGGGGATCGCCCGGCGTGCGCGCTCCAGCTCAAGCTCGGCCGACAGACTGAGGGCAGGGTCAAGCCAGGCCATGAGCAGCGCACCTCAGGATCTCCAGTCTGACGGCGACCGCTTGCACGTCGTCATCGACGAGCGCGGCAGCGCCTGCTGGGAGATTTGCGCCGGTGGGGTGTGCCTGCGTGATCGCTGCGGGCTGAAGCTCATGGAGCGCTACCGGGCCCTGCTGGTGAGCCGGGGGCAACCAGTGCCGCTCAGCTGAACAGCCAGGCCCAGCCAGATGCCTGGCCCTCGATCAGCCAGCGCGGGTTGAGATTCCGGTAGCTGTAGCGCAGGTTTCGGCCGCTCTTCCCGCCGGTGCGGAGCCACTGGCCATTGAGCAGGTCCAACTCCCCGAACGGATCATTGACCGTCCAGCCGTAGGCATCGAAACCGTAAGCCGCAAGCCAATGGCCGCCGCCTGATGGCGCCGACGTTGGCCCATGGTGAAGCACACCAATGGCCGCTGGCAGACCGGCGCGGATCTCGGCCTGGAGTTGGGAGGCTGAGCAGTTGGTGACGAACCGGGCGCGCACCTTGAGCTCCGCCAGCGCCGCCTGATGTGCGGCCTGGCTGGTGGTGTCCCCGTGGCGCTCGACCACCCGCAGATAGTCCAGATCGTCTTTGATGCCGCCCACGCCCAGGTAGGCCAGGCACATCCCAATCGAGCTGGACTGGCATTGCCTCCACCCCTCATTCCCGTTATTGCCTTGGGCGAAATACGGGAACCCCGTCAGCGGGTTGGTGGTCTTGCGCACCGGTGGCGGCAGCGGCTTCGGCATTGGCGCTGCTGGGCTTCCAACGGCACGCCAGTCCTCGGTGAATTGCTGGCGCTGCTCAGGCGTGAGAGCCTGATCCAGGGCGCTCAGGGCCGCCAGCTGATGCGGCAGGATCTGGCCGCGTTTGGCGATTTCCTGGGCTGCGTCACGAATTGATGCGATGGTGTTGGCCATGGTGATCAGTCAACAGAGAGCAGGGAGACGGACACATCGAACAGGCCGCCGCTGGTTGGGGTTTCCTCCGGCGGTGCGGCGTAGCGCCATGCAAACTCCACCGGCACCACATCGGTCGCGGTGCTGTGCGTGCGCCACAGCTCCGCCGGGATCTTGAACGGCCTGGCCAGGCTGTGAGCCGCGTAGTGGTCGCGGATCGACTGGGTGTCGGTGGCGTTGAGCCTGCGGAACTGCAATGACATCGGCACGCCGAACGCCAGGGCCCCATGGAGGAACCTGGCTTCGTCACCGTTGGCAAGCGTCGCCGCAGATACCGGGTGAGCACCCAGGCCGTAGGACCGCTCAAGCGGCTCAAGGGCGGGAAATTGCGCCATCAGACCGGCGCCGGCAGCGGGATCTCCCAGGTCGAGGAGTTCCATTGCATGGTGCTGGAACTGCTCACCAGGTCGGTGCCGTTGTCCACGCAGCAGACCAGCTCATCAGCAGAGCTGGCGCCACCGCGGGCCCGAAAAACCACCAACTTGCGCGCCGTGATCGTGCTGCTCGACCAAGTGGCCGCGCCGATGGTCAGCGTCAGTTTGTGCGTGGTCGTGTTGAGCGATGCGCTCAAGGTCACTGCCGTACCGCCGGCGGTGTACCCAGTCCCGCTCACCTCGTTGGTGATGCTGCTCCGCTTGCTGTGAGCGCCACGGTCCTCGGTGTAGCTGCTGGTGGTCAGCAGCGCCTTATAGCTGTGGCTGGTGTTGGCCGCGCCGCTGAACACGTCGGCGAGAAAGCTGTCGTAGACGACGGATGCCACGGGTCAGGGTCAGGAGCCTGGTTCAGGTTAGGTGTTGGGGAACGGGCCGGTAAGCGCCGCAATGTCGCGCCCCACGCCCCTGGTGGCGCGTAGTTCGTCAATGTTGCCATTGAAGAACCAAGTGCTCCCGCCAACGCCGTCCTGTTGCCTGCCAATGTCAAGGACGGCGCCACTGGCGTTGCCATTGGTGGCGCTAAAGCTTCCGCTACCAACTTGCGTGCCATTGCAATAAAGAGTCAACGTGCTTCCCACTTTTTTGGCTGCAATGTCTAGCCATGTGTTTGCTGTAATGCACGAACTGCTGCTAATTGTCACGGAATAGCCCACCCATCCAATAAATTCGATTGAATTACCAACCACCAAAAAGCGCCAAGAGGCCGTATAATCACTAGGCCACACGCCCGCCACTTGTTGAATGCCGGAAACAGTTGTAGTGTAAATTGAAGCCTCAACAGTAAAATCCCCGCTTCCAAAGTCAAACAATCCGCCGGGCGTTGTTGGGCAAGTCAAATAATCACCGGATCCGTCAAAACTGCCGCTGGCTGTGCCAAACCGTTTCCGAGCCGTAGAAAGGCTGGCATCACCAAAGGCCGTCACGGTGTTGGCGTTGACGCTTGAATCGGTGAATGTTGTGCTGCCGTTGCTGCCATCAAAGTGAAGCAGCAGGGAAACATTCGAGAAATACCCATCACTTTGCGGCCTGAACGTGGTTGAGCTGGTCACCCATGCCGCGCTTGCCCCGTAAGCAATCCCACCGTTCCTGGCCCCTGGCGTGAACGTCGAGAAGAAGCTGCGCCAGGTGTCGCCAGGTGCCACCACCAGGCCGCGTGGCTCGGCCTTGAACTCACAGGCCACCGTGAAGACGTTGGCGTGCTCATCGACCACCTGGGGCGGGCTGGCGTAAAGCCAGGCGTAGCCGGATGGAGTCAACGCTGCGGCCAGGGTGGTGGTGCTGAACCCGAACGAATCGAAGCCACCGCGCTGCTCACGGTAATGGCCAAGAATCGCCAGGAAATCCGACTCGCTGACGTTCTCAAACGTCAAACGCAGCCGCCTGCCAATCTCGGCCGTGCCGTGCCGGATGCGTGATTCCGAGCCGTTGAGGCTGCTGGCCATCGTGACCGGCACCGCCCCAAACGTGATCGGCGCAGCTGTTGGAGATAGCGCGGGGAATTGAGCCATTACGTTGGGACGGTCAGGTTCTGGCCTGGATAGATCAGATTGGGATCAGAGCCGATGATGCCCCGGTTGGCGTTGTAGATGTCGGGCCACCTGGTCGAGTCGCCGTAGTAACGGCCGGCAATGTCCCAAAGCGTGTCGCCTGGCTTCACTCTGTAGGTGCGCTTTGATGTGCAGGCGCCAAGGCTGCCATCCGCTGCATTGCAGCAGTATTGTCTGGTTTCAAATCTAAAAGGAGCCCTGAACGCATCGCCGTTGGTTGAGCCAATGATGCCCGAATAATCCCTGCTTTCGGCGTTGCCGTCCATGTTGATGAATGACACCCGGTAACGTTCGGTGATCCAGATGCCATTGTTGACATTGCCAAGCGATGCAACGGTTGGGATGTTTTTAGAGATGATCGTGTCAGCCGCTGAAATGGCCAGATCAAAAGCGTTGATCCTTGCAAAATCAACATTGCTGCTAATGCTGTAATACCCGAAAGGGCAGGGCCCCAGGCCGCCGGTGCCATCGCTGGGACCAAGCGGACCATCAGGGCCCGCCACGGGCGCCCCAGTTCGCGTTGGACTACCGGGCACGCCGGTGCCATTGCCGGCGCCTGGCGGTGCGTCGCGGGGCAGCTCAGTCCACGGGCGGAACAGGTCAATCGACTGCCCCGATGCCGCCCAATAGGTGGATGCCTGGCCGCTGATCGGCGTGCCGCTGGTGATTTTTGCAGGGATCGTGGTGTTGGCCGACGCCCCGGCCACATCACAGCCGCCGCCGGTGCGGTTGCTTGAAAGCACTTGGCCCGGGCCGCTGGCGCGGGTCACGGCCAGCGCGATCAGGCTCCGGCCGCTGGAGTCCACCGGGAAATGGCTGAGCTGCAGCGTCTCTTCACCGCTGATTGCTTGCGCCACCGATTCCACCTGGTAGTAGCGATTGAACACATCGGCGGGCTCACGGCTGCTGGAGTTCTGCAGGTAGATCTGCACAATGTCGCCCTGTGCGATGGTGCCGGTCTGGCTGCCGGCCTTGAGCCGCACGGTGGCGGTGTGCGTGCTCAGCGTGCGCCTGGCATAGAGGTAGGCGCCAACCCGCGCCGCGTGATTTTCGGTGGTGGCGTATTGGCTCAGGTCGTGCTGCTCAACCGGGCCGCTGGCATTGACATCGCCCACCGCCAGGGATCGCACGATCGGCACATCGGTGGCCTCTTGCTGCTGGCGCCACAGCATCGCCATGGCCACCGGCCGCCGGCTGCTGGCTTCGGCGTAGTCGATCTGGAAGCTGTCGGGGATAATTGCCGCTTCCGTCAGGCTCCAGGCCGGTGTGATCGTGCCGGTGTTGATGCTGCCGTCTGAGTTGGTGGGCAGCAGCGGGCGCAGGCCAAACTTGCCGGCGATCTTGGTTTCTCGCAGCAGGAAGTCTGGCAGCAGCTTGATCAGCCAGTCGCCCAGGTTGGTGGAGCTGCTGAACTCTCCATTGGCCCACAGGCCGTTGGCTTCAACAAACCGGGCCGCAGCGGTCAAGCTGTCGAAATCAATCAGGGCATCGGGCACCCGGCCCGAGCGCTGCAGGGCCCACAGGATCAAATCGGCGATGTTGTCGCTGCTGCCGGCGGTGGAGTCGAGCAGCCGGCCGCGCGCGAGGACCAGGCCATTTCGCACGAACACATTCCAGCCGATGCGCCACTGATCAGATCCGCCGGCATAGGTGCCGCTGAATTCGATGGTGGTCAGGCCCTGGTAGTTGCCGCCGCCGCCGGTGAAACTCGGAGGCGCCCAGGAATAGCCGCTCTGGACCGTGGCAACGTTGCCGGCGGCCCATGACCCAGCGCGCTGGTTGTAGTTCTGGCTGTAAACGGCACCAGGGCGGCACTCACCCTGGCGCACATCGCGCACCTCGACATCACCCAGCAAGCCCTCACCCAGCACGCAGTGGTAACGCGCCGTGATGGTGGTGGAGGTGTTCTCAAAGCGAGCTTCAGTCGCCTTGGGGAAGGTCAGCACACCACCCACGTTGCCGCGCCTCCGGCCGAAGATGACCGGCAGCGGCTCGCCCACCACCATGGCCGCCTGAGGCACATTCAGCGGCGAGTTGCCGGCAGCTGCGGCGGCGTTGGCCGGTGGTGGCAGCTGGCCGGTCAGGGCCGCCGCAGCCACGGTCATCGTGCCGTAGGCCTGCGCCGCTGCTGAACTCCCCGAGGAGCTGGCGCTGCTCTTGAGCGGCAGCATGTTCACGCTGAAGCCGAAGTCGTTCATAGCCGGCACGGCACTCCGATCAGCGGCGTGATGGCCGTGCGCGGCGGGAACTGCGCACCCACCGGCGACAACGCCGAGCCAAGCTTCCAGGTGATCTGCGTCAGGCTGGCGCTTGCCCCGATCACCTCACCGACGCAGCTGGCGGCCAGGATGTAGCTGGCTGGTGGGGCGCTGCCGGCGGTGGATTCATCAAACTGGATCACGCGCAGGGTGGCCACCCACGGGCCTGCCAGAGCCTGCTCAGTCATGGCCTGCACCGATGGCACCGCCGGCAGGGTCAGCGTCGCCTGATCGCCCACAGCCTGGCCGCTGGCAAGGCCCGCCCAGTCGAGTTGCTGATAGCTCCATTGCTGGCTGTCCCACGACACCACGCCATCAACCCAGTAGCTCTGCCACCGCGCAAACGTGGCGCCGAAGCCGTCGCCGAGCGCCACGAACGCCGCCTGTCCCCGGATCATCAGGCACCTCCCAGAGCAACCCGGCCGGCTGGGGTGCGCAGCTGACCCAAGACACCAGCAGCGGTGGCGCGCATGGCCCGCTCAAGATCAGCCATGCTGACCCATTGGCTGCCATCAGGCATCTGCACCACCTGGCCGGTGGTGATGTTGATGGTGGGGGCACCCGAGCCGCCCGCGCCGTTCACCACATCAATACCCCTGGCACCCTGCAGGAACGCCCTGGAAGCAGCGCCCATGCGCGCCGCTGGGATCACATACTCAGGCCCGGCCTCGCCCACTGTGGCTGTCGTGGCGCCAGTCACATAGGCGCCGGTGGCGAATTGCGGCGTTGGAACCAGACCGAACAGCGGCAACTGGGGAAGGCGCAGTTGCCCGGCCACCCTGTTGACTACAGCGATCATTTGATTCACCGCGCCCAGGAATCCGTTGATGACGTTGGCGCCATAGCTGACCACATTCCGCAGCACCTGTCTGATGCCATTGGCGGCAGCCTCAAACGGCTTGATCATTGCCGCGCCAATGCTGCCGATGGCATCGCCAAGCCACCTAAACGCCCCAAAGATTTGATCCCTGAACTTGTAAACCAACACGCCAACCGCCACCAATGCCGCACCAATCAACAGCGGCATGCCAACAATCCCGGCCACAAACGTGGCCACGGTGGTGATCAGCGGCCCGATTGCTCCAAGCCAGCCGGCGATGGTGGCGCCAATCGTCAAACCCTGAAATGCCGTGGCCACCGTGATCAGGCTGGCAAAGATCGGCGCCAGAGCAGCCAGGCTGATGGCCAGCAGGGCCACGCCGCCGATGATGGCCTGCACCGGCCCGGGCAGCTTGCTGAAGCCATCGACAACCGCGGTGAGCCCGGTGGCGATGGCATCAAGAGCCGGCAGCAGGGCCACGGTCAAGCCAGCCGCCAAGCCGCCAATCTTGCCGCTGAGCATGGCCAGCTTGTCGTTGTAGTCGTCCGCCTTCTTTGCAAAAGCGGTGGTCATCTTGATACTCAGGCTGTCGATTGCCTTGCCGCCCATGTTCAGCATGGGGATCATGTCGGCGCCAGCCTTGCCAAACAGATCCAGCGCGGTGGCCGTTTTCTCAACGCCATCGGGCATGGCCGCAAACCGATTGGCCACCTCGAGCGTGATCTGGTCAGCGCTCTTGAGGTTCCCGGCTGCGTCCTTGGCGCTGATGCCAAGCCGGTCCAGGGCCGGGCCAACTTTGTCGCCCTTGCCGCCAATGTTGAACAGGCCCTGATCCAGCTTCACCAGCCTCTTAGACACGGCCTCAATATCCGTGCCACTGGTGGCCGCCGCCTTCTTGAACTTTGCCAGGGCCTCGACGCTCACGCCGGTTTTCTGGCTCATGTCGTTGAGCGCGTCGCCGGCTTCAATGGTGCTGCTGATCAACGCACCAAGGCCGCCAATCGTGACCGCTGGAACCACGGCGCCCAGCGCGCCACTGAGCAGCCCGGCACGGCTGGCCATGGATTGCGCTGCTCCTTCTGCCGCCTTGATCTTCCCCTGCAGCTGCGCAACCTGCTCAGTGCCGGTGACCTTGGCGCCAATGCGCAGAATCGCATCCAGATTCATCGCGACTGCTCCAGCAAAATGGTGTGCTCGATCACCTGCAGATCCTCCAGAACACGCGGCAGATCGGCCATCTGGTACAGGCTACCCAGGCTGAGCACAACGCCATAATCCAGGCCGGCTCTCCCGTTCACGCTGGTGCGCCACTGCGTTTGGCAGCGCAGGAACAATTCAACCGCGGGCCAGTTTTCTGGCCACACCTCAAAGTCCTGCGGGCCGATCACCTCCGGCGGGAGCTCCAGCCCCCAGGCCGCTGCGGAGTCTTCCAGGTCGTCAGCGCCGCCGGTCAGCCAATACCGCGCGGCGCCTTCAAGTTTCCCCGCTTGGCTCCCTGCAGGCTTTCACCCCAAGCCTCGACCACCGCAGCGGCCACGCCCTGGATCTGCAGGAGGCGATCGGCCGCGGCCGCGGTGAACGCCACCGGCTCATCATTGTCGTCGGTCACCTCGCTCCAGCCCACCAGCACCTCGGCGGCAATGGCGCGAGCAGTGACGTTCTGCAGGTCGGCATCGTCCTGGCCGCGCTCCAGCAGGGCCTGGCGGCGAGCCGATGCCACGGTTAGGTAGTCGATGCGCTCCTGATGCAGGAAGGCAAAATCAGCCTTGAAGCTGAAGCGGACGCCGGCCACCTCGCCGGCCACAGGCCAGCGGTAGCTGCTGGCCTCGCTGATCTTGAAGCCCATGGGGTTGCTGTGAATGGTTCAGAGTCGAAAGCCTGAGCCTGGCGGCTCAGGTAAATGCCAGGCTGAACTCGTTCGAGCTGCCGGCAGTGTGCAGGGCCACGAAGGGGATCTTCAGGCCAGCGATGCCGCGCAGGTCAGCCGGTTCAGGCGGGCCGAAGTTGGCGGTCGAGATGGTCACCACCATGCGATTGCCGGCGGTGGTGCCGTGCGTGAAGCTGATGCTGCCGGTGGTGCCGGCGATGGCCTGGGCGTAGAAGTCCTTCGTGCTCAGCAGGTCCGGCCGCTCGATCGTGATGCTGCCCTCCACCATGCGATCGGTGATCCTGGCTTGCTTGGTGCAGCCAGCGTGATCAAAGAACTCGATGGTGTTGTTGCAGTTCAGGCTGAACTCAGCCATGCAGGCCGACAGGCCAGCCACGCTCACGCTGGTGGTGTTGCTGGCGCTCACATCGAGCGGCTGCGCCTGGTTGGTGTAGGTCGGGGTTGGGAATGCAACGTCACTGGGAGCGTTGTAGATCCCGGTCATGGTGAAGTTGAACCGGGGGATTTCGCCGGCCGTCATCGCCAGCTCAAACGTGCCGCGGGCGCCGGTGCCCTCATGCTTGTTGCCATCCCAGTTGTGATTCAGCGTCACCGAATCGGTGGCCGGGGTGGCGGGGCTGTAGGTGTTGCTTGTGCTGGCCACCGTTGCCAGGCTCAGGCCGCAAGCCTGCAGCAGCGGGCCAAACTTCGGCGCGGTGCCGGCGGTGCCGCTGCCGGTGGCCTCAACGCCAAACGCCAGCCCCAGCTTGCGTTGCGCCAGGATCCGCGAGCGCACCCGGCCAAACGCCGGATCAATGATGGCGCGTTCGATCACCTGGGCATCCAGCGGCGTCAGACTGGGATCCAGCACCAGCAGGGCATCAGTGCCGGTCGGGGTCGCTGATGTCCCGTAGGAGCCCTCCAGGGCCACCATCAACAGCTGCCGTCGTGTCAGTGCCATGGTTCAGATCAGGGAGGGCGGGAAGTTCGGTGCGGTGGTCGAGGATCCAGTCGTCGTCCACCAGCAGGTAGGCGCCGGGCTGATCGGGGAGTGGGGGCAGAACAGTCACAGCAGGCTCAATAAAGTTGTCCTGTACCTGACAGCGTAGGAACAGCGCAACACCCCAATTTCGCCGCTCTGCGCGTCCCATTGGCGGCCGGTTGGGTAGATGCTGATCACCAGGCCCCGCAAGGTGGCATCAGCCAGCAGCAGCGAATGCAGCGACACCCTGATGGGATCGGCCAACGTGCTCAGCGGCGCGCCACTGATCAGGATGTCCACATTCACCGCGAGCGTGGTGGTAACCGTTTCGGTGGTGGTCAAGATGTCGTCGCTTTCGCTTTGCGGCTCGACCACCAGGGCCGGGAGTTCCGATCTGGCCAACGCTTCCCAGCGATCCCGGAACACTCTGGAGCTGATGCCAGCGGTGGGGGCCAGCACCGTTGCGATGCGGGCCAGGATCGTTTCGCTCTTGCTTGCGGTCATGGCTGCTGATCGTTGTCGGGTTTGTTGTCAGGCTCTCTGCGGCGGCGCAGCTGGCCAGCAATGAGCCGCCCGGCGCCTTGGATGGGGGATGGCACCAGCACGCCCAAGGCCCAGTTCCAGCGAGCCTCACAGGCCTGATACGGCGATGGCACCCGGGCCTCACAGACGCCGATGTACGAAGCCACCATGGCAGCGGTGAACCAGGTCATGGCTTCACCTGCTGACGTTCAATGGTCGGCACCAAGAGTCTGAGCTGCACGGCCTGACCGAATGCCTGAGCCAAGATCGCCAGCACCGCGCCCAGGATGACCACCTGGGCCAGACGAGCCTCGACCCGCCGCACCCGATCAAACAGGCCATCAACGTCCTTGCGCGTGCGGTCCTGGTCTTCCTTGCGTTCGATCAGCAGGCTGTGGATGTTGTTGATCTTCCCGGTCAGGTCGGTGAGCGCGATCCAAATTTCGCGGTGGCTGACGTCCTCCGGTGGCATGGTGCTCATGCGGTCGTACCTCAGTTTGGCAAGAGCGCCGCCACAAAATCCGGCGGGAGCTGGGTGCGGGGGGCGGTGGCGTGGATAAGGGTCATGGGTTAGGGAATGGCCTTATAGATGCCGCCAAAGCTAACTGAACAATAGATTGCCCCGTTTAGTGTTCCTAATCCAAACCAGCCTCTGTTCGGCTGCCCAAGAGCTACAAAGTTACCTGTTCCGTTTGTTTGCTTGTAAATGTCGTCTTCAGAAGCAGCGGCATAAACATCGTTGCCTAGCGCGGTCATGCTCCGCCAAGTTCTACTTGTTTGCCCAAGAGCTACAAAGTTACCTGTTCCGTTTGTTTGCTTGTAAATGTCGCCACCATAAGCAGCGGCATAAACATCGTTGCCTAGCACGGTCATGCCTGCCCAAGATCCGCTTGTTTGACCAAGAGCCACAAAGTTACCTGTTCCGTTTGTTTGCTTGTAAATGTCGCCACCATAAGCAGCGGCATAAACATCGTTGCCTAGCACGGTCATGCCTGTCCAAGCTCTGCTTGTTTGACCAAGAGCTACAAAGTTACCTGTTCCGTTTGTTTGCTTGTAAATGTCGCCACCATAAACTGAGGCATAAACATCACTGCTTGATGCAGCCATGGCCCACCAGCTTCTACCTGTTTGGCCAAGAGATACGAAGTTGCCGGTGCCGCCTGTTTGCTTGTAAATGTTATCATCAGCAGCAGCACAGCAATAAATGTCATTGTTTAGTGTCGCCATTAAGCGCCAATGACGGCTTGTTTGATTGAGATTATCAAAAACTAGAGGCCCCGAGCTTCGCCTCCTAGGAATGATCAACATGCGATTGCCTCCTGCATAGGGACCGGGGCGTCTCCACTCACGACGAAAGCTCATTGACCCACCCGGCGGACAGATCAAACGCATCGCCCGCTTGGATCTGGGCCCTGAGTTCAGCGGCGCGTTCCAGGTTGGCGAAGCCCGCAGCCACCAGGGCATCGTGCTTGGCCAGCAGATCGAGCATGGGCTGAGTCGCGGTGCCCTCGGCACTGCGCCGGATCGCTTCGTTGTAAAGAACAGCCTGCATCGGGTCCACGTTGGCCGGATAAAGACGCCCGTTGGCCTGCAGCAGGGCAGCGTCCACCTGATTCAACAGCTCCTGTTCGGGGCGCTTCTTCACCTCCAGCGTTTCTTCCCACGTTCCAGCCGGGCCGCCTGCCTTGGGCGCGGCATAATCAACCGGGCCCCAAGATGCCACTTCGTGGAAAATCTGCGGGTCATACTCGCGCACCTGCGGTTCACCGCGCAAATAAAACTTGAGATCGGTGCCGTCGTAAGGCAAGCCGAACAGGTTGGGCCAGCGGGTGCCGCCAGGGTTGGTTGGAACATTGCCGCGCACCGGAACAAACAGATCAACGCTTTGGCCTTCCTGGCGGCCTTGATCGGCGTAATAGCGCACGCCGGTGTCGGGGTTGGTGGTGATGGTTGGAGCGGTCATGATTAGGTCGCGGAGCGGGTGAAGATGAACTGAGCAAACAGGCCCTGAGCGCCAGTGCCAACGCCAACAAGGTCAACGCCAACGCGATCACCAGCGCTGAATGAGCTGGTGGTGATCGTGCCGCTGGCATCCACCAGGCTGGCGCTGCTTGACAACGTGGCGTTGCCGCTCAAAACGGTGGTCTTGGTGCCACCAGCCGTGCGCTTGTAGGCGCTGAATGTGCTGGAGCTGCTGCCGGTGTTGTCGATGTGGCAGCCAAACCGCACGCCGGTCAGGGTGAAGGATCCAGACGGCACCGGCACCGGCACCTCCGCGTAGTTGGTCGCAGCCGTGGCGGTCTCGCCTTTGTTTGAAATCACCAGGATCAGACCGTCACCAATCGCGCCCAGCTCCGCATAGGTGCTTCTCGCGTGGACGTGATCGGCCCTCGCGGCATCAGTGCCACTGCCTGCAGACGCGCTCGCGCCCAGCGCCGCTGGGGCGCTGCTGGAGACTGCTAGGGAGCTGGTGCCAGCGCCGATCGCTGAGCGGGCTGCTGCAGCGTTGGCAGCGGTGGCCAGGGCCTGGCCGGTGGCGGTTGCTGTCGCTGCCCACCAGGCCGCAGCAGCCTGAAACACCCGCTGAGCGGTAAAGGCACGGCGGGTCGTGGCGCTGCCTGCCTCGGCCTCCGCCTGGCTGATTGTTGTGGCGCTCCACTCGCGGGAGTCGCTCAGCCTGGCGTCGCTGGTCTGAACGTAGCCGGTCAGAGTTGAGGCCAGGCCAGCTGGCTGGACCGCCGTGCCAGCCAGCGCCGCCGCCGCGTCCCAGCTGACCTGGGTGGCGGTGAGCGGCAGGCTGTAGCCAGCGGCGAAGCTGATCGCCAGGGTGCCGCTGGTGGTGATTGGTGAGCCGGCGACAGCGAAGCCGGTGGGGACGCTAAGGCCCACGCTGGTCACAGTGCCGGAGCCACCGCCCGCAGCGGTCAACACACCATTGACGATGCTCAGGCCGCTCAGGGTGAACACCACCGGTGCCCCGGTGCCGCTCTCCCGGCCCAGCACGCCGGGGGTCATCGTCAAGCCGCTTGAGCCAATCGCGCCGGTGGATGCCTTGCCGTCCAGGGCCGCTTGAGTGGCCGTGCTGATCGGTTTGCTCAGGTCGCTGGTGTTGTTGACGTTGCCCAGGCCCACCGTGGCGGCTGTGGCCAGGCCAGCAATCGCGGAGGCCGCAGCATCCACCGTCGTGCCGCTTTGATCCATCGGCACGCGCTCGGTGCCGGTCAGCGCCGAAGCGTTGGGCAGTCCTGTGATCGTGACATCAGCCATGGCTCAGACTAGGCAGCAAGGGTGACGAGATACCGACCGTCCAGGGTCACCAGGCGCAGGCCGGCCAGCGTGGTGATGTTGTTTGCGGCAGCGGCGAGCTTCACCAACGGCACCCGGCAGAACGCGCCATCGTCGAAGCGCTGCGGCTGGGTTTCGACCTTGTAGCTGGCGCCATCCACGGTCACCAGGTCGCCATAGGTCAAGGCGCCAAAGGTGGCCGTTGGGACGGTCAACAGGTAGTCGATCACCGTCAGCTCACCGCCGAGGATGATCTCGCTGTTTTGAGAGAGAAAGCCCTGCCCGGTGACAGCGCCAGCCACAACGCTGACGCTGCCCAGGCGGTCAAAGGCCACCCGATTGGCTGCTGCCGATAGGGTGGCCCAACCCATCAGAAGGAGCCGTTAAGGCGGACGTTGGCGGTTGCGTCGCCGTCGGCGCAGGTGGCGGTGAAGACGCCGATCAGCGTGTTGCTGGTGGAAACGGCGGTGACCAGCTTGGTGCTGGTGATGAAGTATGCCTTGGCGCCTTGCGAGCCGCCGGAGCTGGCAGCGGTGGACTTGGTGAGGGTGTAGACGCCTTCCAGCTGGAAGGCGCCTTCTTCACCGCTGGCCAGGTCAGTGGAAGCGACGCCAAAGATGGAGCCAACGATCGCGCCGCCGCCGCTGGAGACGGCGTAAGGGGCGATGAGATTGAGGGATTCTCCCTCCTGGATGTAGTTCTTCACGGGGTTACCTCAGGGGTTGGATAGGAATGGGCCGGGATCACCGGCCCAGGATCATCCGGCTCAAGCGCCGGTGGAGCGGTAGAAGCCGCGGTGATCGGCCAGGGCGCAATAGAAGTCGTGGCGCACCAGCATCTCCACCCCATCGGGGTTGCGCTTCTCGGTGGTGGTGATCGTCGGGCCACCCTCGCCGGCCAGGTAGCCGAACTGGAGCATGTCGATCCGGTTGGGATTGGCGGCCAGGTAGTAGTAGGCCGTCGAGTCCGCAGAAAGGCGAGCCTCAACAATCAGCTCCATTCCACCAGCAAAGGGGTTGATGCCGGCCAGGGTGGACGGCGCGTAGCCAGTCGGGTACAGGAACTGAAGGGCGGCGGTGCGCAGCTCGGGGGGGACGATCAGGTACGAGGCCTGAACGTTCAGGCTGTTGCCGGCGGGATCGGTCTGCTTGCGCATCTTCGTCACGCCAGCATCAATGCCGGTAATGCCGATGACGCCGGTGCCGGTGTTGTTGTGATCAGCGTGGAAGAGCGCCTTGTTATCGAGGGTGACGGTGGCACCGCTCGCGCCGCTGGTCAGCTGCTCCCAGACCATGTTGGATTCCAAGAGGGCACAGCCGGCGCCCATCTTTGCGGGCAGGCGATCCAGCGCAGACAGATCATCGTTGATCAGTGCCTGCCTGCTGATCATCAGGCCCTTGCCGTAGGTACTGAGCTGATAGGTGGTCTTCCCATCGCTCATGGTGCCGAACTTGTATTCGCCATCCTCGAGCACCTTTTCAGGCACGATGCTGGCGTTCAGCTGCACCAGATAGTTCGGCTTGAAATCGGTGTTGTCCGATTGAATGGCCAGCGGGCGCCAGGTCTGCACCTCTTCTTCGTAGCCACGGGCAAGGGTCTTGTTTGCCGTGTTGAGGAGAACGTTGGCCAGGTCGGAGGTTGTGTGGAATGCACGCTCGATGACTTCGCTGACGCTCATCAGGCGAACCTCAGAGCGGCTGAAGCCGCGCATGGTCTCCAGATACTCGGCGGCCATCTCGCGGGTGCTCATCCGCTGGTACTGGCGGCCCAGGTCGGTGGGCTGCTTGACGGCGCGGCAGCGGGCGTCGATGCCCTCCTGGAAGCCACGCAGCAGGGTATCGCCTGCGTCGCGGGTCACCTCAACACGGGCAGGGTGGCCAGCGGTTGCGGGAGATTTGGTTTCGACCGCAACGCGAGCAGCGCGCACGACCTCAACCATCACGCCGGGGAGATCCTTCCCAGCGGTTGAGCGGATCAGATCCTGCACGGTGGTCTCGGGGAGGTCGGCGGCACCAGCGGCGCGGCGGATGTGAAGCTCACGGGCCACGTCATCAGGACCAGGCTCGACAGCCTGAGCAGAAGCGGGCGAAGGAGTGATGGTCGGTTCAATCACGGCAGCAGCCTCAGGGGTAGCGGTAGCAGCCGGGTCGCCCCCGGCCAGTTCAGTTGCAGTGGACATCGGGGGTTCCGTAGGGAGAGGGCCTGTTGCATCCACCGAGCGCATGAAGCTCGCCGGATCCTGGCCAGCGATGACCAGCGAAACCGCTACCGGCTCCCAATCGGTGGCCCGATCGAGCGGCTGCATTTCGCTGGCCCGCTGCCAGCCGTAGATCCGCGCGTCAACAGAAAACCGCGCGGACCCGTTCCTGAGGCGTGGGATAGCAATAGCCATCGCATCATCTGGACCGTCAACTTGAACCGTGCCAATCAGGGCGTTGGAGCCATCATCGGCGCGGCCCAGGTCCATCGATGTAATCGCTCCCCAGCACGATGCTGAAGAGCGCTGGTGATCGATGTCGGTCGGCAGCGGGCGCATGGGCCAGCGGATTGCTGACCTCTCATGCACCAGCTGCACACCATCACCCACGTCTGCATCGGTTGAAATGATCACCGTTGCAGTTCTGCTCTCTTCATCCCATGAGGATGGAGAGAGCAGTGCCATCCGCTGACAGGCCCGATTGCCTGTTTCCAGTGGTGCAGCCGTGGCGGGGATGGGGTCTGGCATGGCTTTATGCTACCGAGCCCGAACTGATGCCCGGCTCTGGTATCCCTGACCCCGCCGGCCTGGCCTGCGTCACGCCGGAATCCGAGACGAGCTTGGCATCAACAGATAGGGCCAGGTCCTTGCTGCGGGCGTTGGCCAGATCCTGCGCCAGCTCTTCCAGGACCTGGGCAGGCACGTATCCCAGCGAGCGTTGCACCTCAGACAGACTGGTCAAGCCGCCGCGGATCGCCGCCACCAGCGCCGGGATCTCCTCGGACGGGTTGATCATCTCCCTGCGGGGAGGTGTCCAGAGCATCCGGCTGTTGACCCTGTTAGCCATGCCGGCCTGGATCACGGCAGTGGCAAACCACTGCGAAACAGGATCAAGGAATTGCGGGATGGCAATGTTCCAGCGCCAGTGGCCCACGTTCCGATGAAACTCCAACCAGCCCATCCGGCCGCTTGAGAAGTTGACCTCAGACAGGATTCCGGTCAGCGCTTCAAACGTGATCCCATAACCGGCCGCCACTGAATGCAGGTGGTGGCGCTGCATCTCGATGAAGTTGCCTGCCGTAGGTGGGCTGCTGAACTGCACCGACTTGCCCGGGGGCAGCACTTCAATCGCGCCAGGCTCCAGTTTCTCGAACAGGGTTGGAATTGAGGCGTCTGGGCTGGCCGCGTCAGGCAGCACCGATTCAGGGTCGGAATCAGTGACAAACGCCGTGAAGCAACACGCCAGCTTGTCGAGCATCATGCGGGCCTGAGCGTGGTCTCCGATGTCCCGCAGGGTCAGCAGCGACGATGCCCCCCATGGGACGCCGGTTGCCTGCCCTGGCCGGCGCACGTCGTAGACGTGGCAAATTTGCGACGCTTCGACCAGATCAGAGCCAAGCCTTGATTGGCGCCAGTCGCTTTCGCCAGGGTGATTCTTCCTAATGTAGTAGCCGGTCAGCCGGCCCTCGTCGTCGTACTCCTTGCCAAAGACGATTGACGACCCGTTGTCTTTCGACATGTCAAGCCAGTCCGGCTCCAGCACCTGCAGCGTCAGGGGCGGCAAGCCCTGAAGCAACAGCCGCTCATCAACCCGCCGCCGAATCAGGCAACTACCGCGAACCGCAATGGTGCGGGCCACCAACGCCTGCAGGCCATAGAAGTTGAGCTTGCCGTAGAAGTCACAAGCTGTTGAGTTAGCCCAATCATTCCACAGCAGGGAATACCTTTTGTTTTTATTGACTGGCTCCCCTACAATCCCTTCACCAATCCAGTTATTTACAACCACTTTGATGGCCTTGTCCGCCCAGGCGTCAGAGTCCACCTGGTCTTGATGCCTTGAGACAATCCGCTGCAGCACTTGCCGCAGATCGGCATTAGGCCCCCTGCTGCGTTCGTGCCATCCGTCGGTTCGTCGAGACTGCTTGCCTGCTTCGTAGGCGCGCAGGTTGGCCTTGTATAGCTCGGACTGGGCCACCTTTAGATCGTTCTCAAGCGTTGCCCGGCTGCGCTTTCCCATGGCTTACGCTCTCTGAAAGGTCTGGTAGATGCGCCGCACCGGCTTGGATTGGCTCGTCGTTTCCACATCTGCGGCCATCTTCCTTTCGGTCTCCAGCATCTCCGCCAGGCTTCTGTAGGTCAGCTCTCGTCCGTCTGAAAACCTCACCTTCAGCACGCCTTCGGCGATTGCCGCGCGCAGGTCCACGAGTTGCTGTGCTGAGTAGCTCATGGGATCAGGCTAGTCACCAGAAACTGCTTGCCCGATGCTTGGCGCGTTGCTGGGCCTCGGCAGCCTGAGCCTGCGACAGCGGAGCGGATCGGCCCAGCTGCGCCTCCAACTGATCCCACATCGTGGCGCGGTTGTAGCGGCGGGCCAGGAGTTGCAGAGCGGCATAGCTGTAGACCGTGCAATCCCCGAACTCGTCGCGGTCCTTGCTGGCCTTCACCCAGTCCCGCACCGGTTGGCCCTTGACGTAGCGGGTCTGCAATTTCCATGGCGTGAGCTGCTGCAGGAACTGATCGGTCGCCGCTTCGCCGATGTGGATGTAACCCGGGCCCGGGTTGGCGTGGCGCAGCCTGGCATAGAGCGTGGCCTTGATCGTGTCGGTGCCGACCTGGTAGAGCATGGCGCCGCCCTTGATCGTGGCTTGGTTGCGGCGGTTGATGTCCACCGGCGTGCCTTTCCCGATCGGTGGCTTGCCACGCACGCTGGCGCCCTTGATTGGTACCACGCCCTGAGATTTCCTGGCCCTGCAGTAGGCATAGACCTCATGGGCCATGTGGCCTGAGTCGATCGCCAGCTGAGCCAACTTCATCTCACCACCGCCCTCGCGCGCCCACCTGGTCTCCAGCACCGCATCGAGCTGCTCCCACAGTTCCGGCTGCGACGGGTCGCCCCAGATCTCCTGCGCATAGATGTGCCAGGCCTCCTCGCCGCGGCCCCATGCCCAGATCGCCACGGCAATTCGATCGTCTTGCACGTCCACGCCGCCGGTAAGCACCAGGCCGCCGGCCGGCACCTGGCCCATGGGGTAGTCCTCGCGCCGTGCTGCCAGCCCTTCGGCATTGACCTGGCCGCTGAACTCTTCCTCCCAGGTTTCGCCCAGGATCGTGTTCACGAACGTCTGCAGCTGCTCGGGGTCACCCTTCACCTCGAGGAACTCGCGCGCCAGCTTTCCCCATTCAGCGTTGGGGCTGAAGCTGTAGGCGGCCCAGATGTGAAAGCCGACCAGGCCCGGCTCAGCCGCCACCGCCGTGGCACGCCATTCACCGGCCTCCACCATCGCCCGCTTGCTGCTGTGGGGGATCAGCTCGCCGCAGTTCTCACACTCGTAGCAGGCCTGCTCTGGCTTGCCTGCAGGCCATTTCATCTGCGGCCAGCGGAGCACCTGCATGGCCTGACAGAACGGACACGGCACATAGAACCGCCGTTGATCTGACTTCAGGAACCACGCCTCAGTGCGGTCAAAACCCTTGGTGATCGGGGTCGAACCGATGCCGATCTTCCGATTCCAGAAGTAATCCGAGCGGTTGCGGCCCAGCTTGATCGGGTCGCCTTCAGGGATCGCCCGGTAGGCGCTGGCCTCATCAAACAGCACCACCCGCCTGGACTTTCGCCGAAATGCTCGGCCGCTGTTGGCGCCCACAATGTCGATCACGCCGCCGTTGGTGAGCTGCTTCAGCAGGATGGTGTTGCCGGCGGTGTTGCGCGCCTTGGATTCCGACACCAGCCCGCGCAGCGCCGGCGTGTCCTGGAACATTGGCGCGATCTGCTCTTTGCTGTAGCCCTCGGCGTCCTCCACCACGGGCTGGACCACCATCACCGGGCACGGGTCCTGGTGGCTGAAGTAGCCGATCACATGCCCGAGGATCATGGTCCAGCCCACCCGAGCGGACTTCAGGCACACCACCGTCTCCACTTCTGAATCGGTGAAGGCGTCCATAATTCCGCGCTGGTACGGCAGCGTCTTCCATCGGCCTTTCTCCGCTGCGTCGCCGGTCAGCACGCCGTAGGTGTCGGCCCATTCGCTCAAGCTCAGCCGTGGCGGCGGGCGCCAGTGGCTCAGGATCTGCCGCGCAAGCTTGCTCACGCTTCCACCTCCCAACTGGCCAGCTCATCGAGGGCCTCACGGATCAGCGTCGTGAGGATCTCCACCTCTTCCAGGCTCAGGTGCGGGATGCGCTGCTTGGCGGTGCTGGGCACGCCAAGCAGCCTGGTCTTGCTGATGGCGATCGCCGCGGCCTGGGCCCGTTCAACTTCCTCGCGCTCCAGCAGCTGGCCCTCCTTCTGCCGGCGCTCCAGTTCCAGCAGGTTGGCTTTCTCAAACTCGGTGCGGGCCCTGCTTTCGCCGTACTCAGGCAGCTGCTCCGGTGGCTTTGGTGGTGGTTTGGGTGCAGTGGGGGCTGAGCGCACGGCAGCCGGTCGCTCACGCTTCGCCGTTGGCTGCTGCGCTTCGGCCTGGTGCGGCGCCACCCGGGCCAGATACTCGCGCACCAACAAGTCGCCATCCACCCGCAGCGGCTTGGCTTGCAGAATGCATGGGCTCCCCCGAAGCGCGCCACGGTCGCAGAGCTTGTCCAGGTTCTGCCGAGTGCAGCGGCGGCCGGTCTGAGCCTCGATCAGCTCCGCACCCTTGGCGGCGTTCAACGGATTGGCCATTGCAACCAGCCTAGGCAGTGAGTTGCAACCAGGTTGCACTCAGGAGCCTGAGCCGCTCAGGCCAGCGCCAGGGCCAGTTGCTGGCCCTCAGGTGGGCGGATCATCCTGCGGATCCGGTGGAGCCGGAGCTCGCTGAAGAACGGCTGGGAGCGATACCAGGTCTCCATGTCGTTGGTTCGCTTGTTGGCGTTGCATGGCCAGCAGGCCGGCACGATGTTGCCGATGTCATGGGCGCCGCCGCTGCTGATCGGCTCCACGTGCTCAATCTGCATGTCGCCGCCGGTGCCGCAGTAGGCGCAGCAGTTGCCAAACTCGTTGAACCGTTGGCGGAGTGCGGACACCGGGATCTGCACGGGGGTCTGGCCCCGGTTCTGGGCCTTGCGCCGCTTGGACTTCTCCCGGTTGTAGAGGCGCAGGTCGGGCTTGATCTGGTATTTCAGCCACCAGCTCACCTGGGCCCAGTGGCGCGCGTGCTCAGCCTTGGCCGCTGGATGCTCGGCCCAGTACCGACGCTGCTCCGCCATCACCAGGGCCGCCACTGACGGCAGACGGCCGGCGGTGCGGATAGCGCGGGCAAGGCGGGCTGGATGCCCTTGCCGCCCAGTTGGCACGGTGCCGCGAGATGTCAACCCGGCATCGCGCAGCCGCTGCCTTGCTGCCGCTTTGTATTGTTGAACTTTGCCGCTCATAACTCGTTTCAAATGTATTTCTCTTCTTCTGCGCATTTCACCTTCTGAGTCTTCTGCCATGCGACGCGCGGCCCGCGCCTTGGCAGCTGCAGACCGACGAGCGCGGTATTCAGGGTCTTCCGCCTTCTTCCTTTCTGATTTCAAATGGCGCAACCGCTCGCACTGAGCGCAACGGCCCCGGACCCGCAGCGAAGCGTTAAGCCCTTCCCACGAATGACCAGCAGGGCAAAGCTTTCCAAGAGTGCGGCCTGGCGGCCAGCCCATGGCCTCGTAATCCAAAAAAGACAGAAGCCAGTTTGATTTCTTTCTGCCTGAGCAGCCCATGCAATTGGAAGCAATTGGTCCAATCCTTCTGAGGCTTTGATTCGTTCCTGGCCAAGCGTGGCCGTGCTTGCAAAGCCTTCCAAGGCGAAAGCAAGCGCTATCGAATGTGTAGCGTAGTTCCATCAGCCTGTGATTGCAGGTTGGTCACGGGTCGGGAGTCCTACCTCGCCGGCCCACAATCAGGCTAGGAACCCTGATCCGCAACCTTATTGAGAACGGTTCTCAGGTGTTTCTTTGCGGCCATGGGACCTGTACTTAGGGGGCGGGGAGGAGGGACCCGCTCAAAATCCCCGCGCCGCTGAGTCCAGCACTCGCTGGAAGCCCTTGATGAATTGTTCGTTGATGCGAGCCTTGACATCCATGCGCAGCTGCGGACCGATTGACGAGCGGCCGAGAAAGATCGAGCCAATCGATGGTCCGTGCATGGCCAGCAACTGACCAGCAGGGCCGCGCCGCATGACCAGCTGATTGCCACTCGCGCCCGTAGCCAGGAATGCGCCGGGGTAGGCGCGGCGGCCCTGCCCCTTGACCACCAGGGCGGTCAATGGCTTCCCCTTGGGCTTGGCCTTGCCCCACCCCATGCCACGGCCCAACCCGGGCTGGTGTCCACGCTTGCCGGGCTTGGGATTGAAGGCGGCAAGAGTCGGCGGCCTCCTGCTGAATCGCACCGTGGCCGACAATCCGCCCGGGTCGATCTTGGCGCTGAGAATGTCTTGCTTGATCCTGGCGGCCTTGAGGTTGTAGGCCGCGCCGATGCCCTTGGCCACCGCAGGGGAGACGGCCTTGAGGGCATAGCTGATCCCACCACGCTGGGCCTTGAGGAATGTCTCAGGCGCCAGGAATGCCTGCATGCGCTGCAGCTGATCAAGGCCAGTGACCTGGAACGAAACCGACGCCATCACTTCACCTCCCTGGCCATCAGCACAGTCTGATCAGGGTGCAGCTGGCGCCATAACCACCCAGCGGCCCATGGTGAATCTGATCGGATCCGATGGTCCTGGGTGCGGCAGGCGTCGAGGCGCACGGTGATCCAGAAAGCGCGCAGCTCAATCACGGATTTCGCGGATCTCGATCTGGCAGCCCTCCAGCTCCCCGGGCAAGCAATACTCCTTGCTGGCCACCAGGAAGGCCACCTGGCTGTCGTCGGCAAAGAGCACGCCGGTAAGCGCATCCAGGGTGGAGCGGCAGAGCTTGTCCAGGTCAGGCCTGGTGATGATCGCCTTCGGTGCTGATGCCTTTAGCTCGCCCTTGGCGTTCCAATGGCCCTTGGGCCTGCGAAACCTGAACAGCAAGTGCAGGTAGATCGGCTCGGCGGAAATAACCAGGCCGGTGGCGACTGCCTCCTGCCTGACCGCTTCCCGCCATGGCTTGACCTTGGCGCTGCTCTCCACCATCCGGCCGCCGCCCACATGGCGCTTGGATCCCTGCGGGGCTGGTGACAGGCCGTAGACGCCGAAGATCACGCCGCCGGCCCCACGCGATGCACGGCCCAGTAAGCACCTGGCCCGGCATGCAGGCTGGCGTCGAGCAGCTGGTGCTCCCGCAACGCCGCAACCCGCCGGCTAACCGTGGATTGATCGCAACTCCACCGGCTCATCAGCTCAGCCGTGGTCAGCAGCGGAGTCAGACCAGCCCGAATGCGTGGACCCAGCCATTCGGCCAGCTCCAAGCAGTCAAGCAGGGTTTTCTCCTGGATGTATGGCCGCCGGGCCAGCAACGAGCGCACAAGATCGCTCACCTTTCCCCACCCTCCAGCGATCGCCTCAGAGTGGCCAGGCTGATCGCGTTGAGCCCAGCCCTGCCCAGCATCTCCTGCTGGTGGGCCAGCAGCGCCAGCACACGTGCGCGCTCGTCTTGGCGGCCCTGGTCATAGGCCGCGGCGATTGCAGGCGCACCAGAGGCGGCCTCGAGGGCCGCTGCGGTCTCCTGCTGCGTGAGCTCCACTTCGGCTGCGGCGGTTTCAATGAGTTGCTGCAGGTCGTGCCGAATGCGCTCCAGGGTTGATTCGGTCATGCCTGCTCCTCCGCACCACGGCAAAGGAACCGGCAGGCGTCCTGCAGGGTCAAGGGCCGACCGGCCTGCTGCTCGAGCACGATCAACTCGGCCGCTGCGTGCAACAGCAGCACCTTGCAGGTTTCAGCCTGCCAGCAGTCGCTGTGGCCGGCCATGTACAAGCCCTCAGCAAGGGCATGCACGGTGCGGCCCAAAAGGCTGTCAGTGGCATTCATGGCTTCGGAGCGCGAATGGTCCAGAAGGGTTCGCCGACCTTTGCGGTGGCGCTGCCATCGGCCTCGCTGGCCTTCTTGGCCGCTGTGGTTAGAGCTTCCAGGCCCATGACGCCAGCGGGGTAGGTCCAGGACTTCCGGCCGGGTGACCAGGTGAAGCTGTGGTCGTTGTGGGTAAATCCGCCGGGGTCGAGCTCGCCGGCGTCAACCAGCTGCGTCAGCCGATCCAGCAATGCTTCGTCGCTGGCCTTCAGGCGAGCCATGGCGGTGCGCACTTCGGTGATGCGGTCGAGCACCTGATCGGCATCCATGGCGTCGAGATCAACCTCAACAGTCTGAGTCAGATCAACCATGGCTGATCACCGCAGCGAAAAAGGCAGTGAAGAAAGCAAGCAAGGCCAGATCGCCAAGGCGCTGGCTGCGGGGAGTGGGTGCGTGCATCAGCAGAGATCGTGAATGATGGGCCGGGATGGGCTCCCGGCGGGCCGTGCGTGCTTGGGTCGGAGTTCCGACCCTATGACCTTAGTCGCTTGTTAAGCCAACTTGCAACGGTTCAGGCTGCCAATTCCGAGGCGTCGGCGCTCGCTTGGTCAACCAGTGCCTGCCCGCTGTCGCTGAGGTGCCAGCCGGTGCCGCGCTTCAGGATGAACCGCTCCAGCTTCAGGTAGCGCAGGCGGTTGGCGATTGTCTGCGGTGACCATCGATCATTGAGCTGCGGCCAGATGTCCTTGGTCCGCACGGGCCGGCCTGAGCTGCGCAGCTCATGGATCACCAGGATCACGGCGACGCCGGAGGGCGGCAGATCGTAAAGCTGGCCAATGCGACGCGGGGACGGCAACAGGCGCGTCTCCTCCGCCCGCTGCCGGGCCCTGGAGTGAATCAGTTCCACTGCCCGCGAGCCGCCGGTCTCAGCGTCGTGCAGGAGGTACTGAGCCGCCCGGATGGTCACCGGCTGCGCCAGCCATTCATCCTTGTCCATGGTGCGCCAGGTGTCGCCCTGGAGCGCCGGGGGCGGGGACGGCTGCCCCAGCTGCTCGAGGAACCACCCATCCATCCAGACCGCGAACTGCGGGGATAGCCAGCGGGCCAGGTCCACGGCGAGGCGGGGATGAACCCAGGTGCCGCGGAGATGGTTAGGGCCGGTGGTGGTGGTGAGCACCAGCTGGTCGGCGGGGAGGTTGAGCGAGGCGGCCAGGGCCTGGATATAGGCCGTGGTGCGGGTGAGTCGCTGGTAGTCGAACAGGTCTTTGCCGTTGGCGCGACACATGGCCGTGGCATCGGCGTAGCCGTCGCCATCGCGGCGGCTGATGGGTGCATCGTTCCAGGTGCGGACGACGAGGCCGGGGGAGGTCATTGGATCTGATCGAGGGGAGCCCGACACTGCTGCCGGACCCCTGCAGCATAAGCACAGCAGGCTGCAGCGTGTCAAGGGGCAAGGTCGGCTCACATCTGAGCTGACCCCAAGAACCGGAAAGGGGGTCGCCGGGATTTCCCGGTGACCCCCTGAGACCGATTGAAACCGGGCCTCCAGTACGGTTTCAGGCGCCCGCCTCGTCAACAGGCGCCACCGCGTCCAGCCTTGCGGGAAGGACCGACCCGGCAGAGCAAGGCTACAGCCTTGATCCTGACCTTAGGACCTCAGAACTCCGACCGGCAACCATCAGACAAACCCAAGCTCAGAGTCCCAAGCACGCCAGGTGGCCCAGGCCCCAGCCCACGCCAGCAGGCACTCAGCGCGGGAATACAGCGGGCTGAAGGTGGTGCTGCCAGGCCGGGCCCAGATGGTCTGGCCGTAGTCGTACCAGTGGCCGTGCGTGGCCTCCAGGGCCATGTAACCGCCAATCTGTGCCCGGGTGTCGTAGGTCGATCCGTTCTCGCCGAGGGTCTTCAAGTCGGCCAGGATGCGGGCCGGCCCGGTGACGACGGTTGGGCGGCTTGCTGGAATTGGCAAGGCAGGGTCCAGGTAGGCGGTGTCAAAAGTGCCGGCCACCTTGCGGCGCAGGCAGCAGGTGGGGCGCTCGCTGGCGATCACCAGCAGCTGGTGCCAGCGGTCGTGCTCCAGCAGCGGCTGCACCCAGTCGCTGTGGTCCCCGATCGCCAGGGCCCCAAGCTCGGCGATGTCGTGGCGCACCTGCTCGATCGTGCGCGGGGCGCCCTTGGTGGTCAGCATCATCAGCTCCAGCGCCCTATGGGTCTGATTTCCGCGCGGCTCCCAGGTGGCGCGGGTGGCCTCGATGCGTTCCATGGCGTAATCGCTCTTCAGGCAGCCGATCACGCCGGTGACGCTGACGGGGAACTCCACCTCGCCCAGCCAGTAGCGGTGCTCAGGGTCGCGCCGGTGAAGGCCGGGGATGGGTGGGAGCCAGGTGGTTGGGGTGGGCATGGGTGGGGGGGGGTGGTGATGGGGGTCGCGCGCGCGTGGTGAATGGCTCCAGGTGACTCCATTGGCTCAGACTCCAGAGCCTGACTTGCGTTTGGCCTTGTCACCAGGGGATCACCATGTGATCACGCTGTGTCAATTCTGAAATTGGACTAGCGGAGTCACATGATGACTGCCTGGTGATCTCCTTAAAACTCTCTCTATGACAGGGTTTTTAGTGCATAGAGTCACTTGGGAACGGACGCTATTAAGGGAGATCACGGCGGCATCGGCTGATCCCCGTTCCGCTCGAACCATTCCCGTGCCACCGGCGTCAGCTTCCAGTGGCCAGGCATCGGGCCAACCCTGGCCACCATGGGCCGCCGGCCGCCGCTGGCTCGCGTAAGGCTGTTGGCCACCGATCCGCTGCTGTAGCCCTTGGCCTTGCCCAGCTGGGCGATGATCTCGCGCCGGTGCAGCGATGGCTTCCCGCCCTGCAGCGCATCCCAGAGCAACTTCCCGACGCCGTGCCGCACATCGCGGATCACCTCGGTGGTGGCCGTGACCGCCAGCCGGCCGGTGTCCTCGTCGATCTGGTAGTTGAACTCCCGGGCTGTGCCCTGCCGGCACTTCCGCACGATCCAGGTCCGGCGCCAGGTTGATACACGCTTCTTCCCTGCCGACTTGTCCGGCGGTCCCTCAAAGCCGTCATCGTCGCCGCCCTCCATGACCGGCTGAATGCTGTGCACGATTGACGGGACTTCCTTCCATGCCTTGGCGCCGGCCGCCTCACCGCCGGCGGTGCCGTCGTGGTTGAGCCATAGGACGCTGCAGTGCTGGCAAATCACCTCCTTGACGAAGGTGAGCAGCGCCGTCACCTGGCCGTTGTCGCAGTAGTTGAGATCGGCGCGGCTGGTGGCGGCCTTGCAACTGTCGATGATCACCAGGGCGATCTTCTCGCTGCGCACGAAGTCGAGCAGGCCCAGGCAGCCGCGCAGCGACGCCTCCCAGCCCAACGCAGCCTGATCGGTGTCGTGGGCCCACACATGGAGCCGGAGCCCTTCATGGGTTGGGCTGATCGCCGGGTGCTCGGCCTTGCCCAGATCCTGCAGGGTGCGGATCAATGGCGCCGGGCCTGAGTCGGTGGCGATCATCAGAACGCTGCCGGCCTGCGGCTGCGCCTCGCGGTCCAGGAAGCCAGTGCCATCGATGATGGCAAACGCCATCGCCAGCGCTGCGGTGGTCTTGCCCGCGCCGGCCGGCGCATAGAGCAGCGCCTGGTCGTTGGCGGGCAGGAAGCCCTCGAGTAGCCAATCCAGGCTGATCACCTTCGACAGGTCGATCGATCGGTAGGTGGGCCGCTCCTTTGGCGCGGTCCCGGCGGCCCGCTGCTCTTCTTCCGTGAGCAACCGGAAAAGCGCCGCATTGATCTGGCCATCGGTGCGCCGGAAGCGGGCCATGATCTCGGCCCGAGCTTCCATCTCGGTGTCGTCGTCCTGGCCGCGAATGGCCGCCAGCGTGACCGTCAGCAGCTCGCGGTAGCTGGCCGGTGGCTGCTCATCAGCGTCAGCCGCCCCGGCATCAGCGGCTGCGCCTGATGGCTTTCCCGGCGGTTGCTCGCCTTGGGGGCGGCGGTAGCGGAACCCGCCGAGCGTGTCGGCCAGGTAGTGCAAGGTGCCGACCGTGGTGCCGAAGCTCTTGAAGCTCTGCCACTTCGCCAGGCACTCTTCCTCATCGAAGTTGCTGCATCCGCTCGACCACTTCACCCAGTCGCTCAGCAGGCCCGCCGAGACGCTGTGCAACGCCATGCCGACCCGCAACCAGCGGTCGTAGTCCTCACAGGGCGGGATGTGTTTCAGCAGCTCCAAGGCGCGCGGGATGTCGTCTTCTGTGGCGGGCTGGTGCTCCGCTGCCGCCGGTTCCGTCGCGGCCTTGAGCATGGGCCACAGCAACCAATCCGGCGCATCGGCCACCTGCAGATCGGCAGGGGAGCGCCCATCAATCCAGCGGTAACCCTCGGTGTCAGGGTGGGCCCCAGCGATCACGGACTGGTGCCCGGTGCCGCGCAGCTCCAGCACAATCCGGCCCGCGTCGTTGTGCCAGACCCGCCGGCCGCGCAGATGGGGCCACAGATCGGCCGGCACCCTGAAGGCCATCTGGCGGCGATTGATCACGCCGGATGACCAGGCCACCGTGGGAGGCAGGTCAGACCAAAGCCGGCCATAGACCTGCTTGAACATCGCCACGGCGCCGGTGCCGTCAAAGTCCACGGCGATGCAGCCGGACGCCTCGCCGAGCACCAGGCCGACAGCCTTCACGAAGCTGGAATCCGCCAGCTCAGCGATCCCGTCCGCGTCGTAGGTGTGATGGCTCCAATTGGTCTTCACAGCGCCGGTGGCCGGGTCCACGGGCCGCTTCAGGCCATCGCAGGGGATCAGGCGCCAGTCGCTGTCCACCTGCTGGAGCTCCGCCAGGAGCTCAGGGGTGAGGGTCATCACTGGCGGGCCTGGCGATCGTGGCGGGCCTGGGCGCGTTCCTGCCGGCGCTTCTCATCGCGCAGGATCTGGCGGATCAGCGTCGAACGCGGTTCAGAGTCCCGAGCCTGATCAAGCCAATGGATCAGGTCAGGCGGCAGCCGGACTGGGATGGGGTGCATGGGCAGTTGGATTTCCAAGGCATTGTAGACAGACCGACTACGGCTGTGTACTCTGAACAAGTCAGCGCGCCACCCGCTCGGGTCGGAGTGCTGATCCGCCGCAGCGTCAGCGCGGCACCACCCACCTACAACCTCTCTCAATGGCTAAAGCCACCGCAACGGCTCTGGTGATCACCCCACCAGACATCAGGACCATTCAGTTCAAGATCCAAGGCAGCGCCCCCTTGGTGATCAACCGCTTTAGCGCCAAGGCGCGGGACGCAATGATTGCTACCCAGGAGGCGGGCAGCCAGGCCAAGAGCAAAAAGGTGCGCGAGCCGAAGGACTTTGACGCCCTCTGTAACGGCGCCCGGCACATCAGCAACGAAGGATGGGACGGCGTTCACGCCGCTGCCTTTCGTAATGCCTGCATCAGCGCCTGCCGCGCTGCGGGCTTTGTGATGACACGGGCGAAGCTGTGCATCTTCATCGAGCCCGACGGGTTTGACGCCGACGATCTGACCCCGCTGGTGCGGATCTATGGCGAGCCTCGGAACGTGATCAGTCCGTGCCGCAATGCCTCGGGCGTGATTGACCTTCGCCCTCGGCCGACGTACTTCCCCTGGAGCGCTCAGCTGCGGGTGAAATTTGACGCCGGCATCATGTCCGAAACCGACGTTGCCAACCTCCTGGCCCGCGCCGGGATGCAGGTTGGCATTGGTGAAGGGCGGCCGGATTCCAAGGAATCAAACGGGATCGGCAACGGCCTGTTTGATCTGGTCTGATGATTCCAACTGACACGGCATTACATGGAATCGCAGGCACGGCACGGCCCGGCAGGGCCCGGCGGGGCCCGGCACCGCAGGCATGGCAGCGCTCGACGCGACGCGGCACGGCCTGGCACGGCCTGGCATGGCCTGGCAGGGCACCGCAGGCAAGGCGCGGCCAGGCGCGGCACGGCACGGCGGGGCCAGGCTAGGCGCGGCACTGCAGGCGAGGCGTGGCACGGCATGGCGGGGCTTGGCAAGGCACCGCAGGCAAGGCGTGGCGAGGCGCGGCAAGGCCTGGCTCGGCACCGCAGGCTAGGCGTGGCGTTGCAGGGCTGGGTACGACGCGGCGGGGCCTGGCTGAGCACCGCAGGCTTGGCGAGGCGTGGTCAGTCTGGGCCGGAAACGGCTAGGCACCGCAGGCGAGGCAGGGCTTGTTCCGGCTAGCCGTGGCATGGCGCAGCAACAACCGGGGCAGGTAACTGCCCCATTTCTCTCACTGTTCTTTCACTTTCTGAGCAATGGCTGATTTCTGTTTTCGTCAAAATCCCGGCTTTGAAATCGGGAACCTTACGCCGCAGATTGTCGGCGACACGTTGGCCGACATTGAAGATCGCCATGGTGTCATTGATCCGCACACGGTGGTTGATGAATCGCGGCCGGAAGACGCACCACTGCACCCTGTCTTTGAGTGGTGCGATGAGATAGCCGCCGAGAAGTGGCGAGTTGAGCAGGCCCGCCGCGTTGTGCGGTCGGTTGAGATCATTGCCGAAGATCGCAACGAACCGACCCAGATCGCCTACGTCAACATTCAGTCTCAGGGCGGCTACGTCTCAGCTGCCACGGTGCGCAGCCAGCCTGATCTTTATGAAGAGGCTCTGCAGTCGTACCGCAGCCGCCTTGAGGCTGCCGTTGCCCAGCTAGCCAAGCTGGAGGAGCTGGCACCACGGTCGCAGAAGTCACGCATCAGGAAGGATCTCCGCACCCTTGAGCGGCTTGTTGCCGCCTGATTAGCTCAGCCTCCCAAGTCCAATCACAACCCACCCCCTGGGCCTGCCCCGCCACCACGGCAGCGCTGTAAGCCCCACGGTCACCACCACCCCCACCCGTGTTTCGTGCCATGGCAATGAAAATCGAAATTGATTTAGACGACGTTTTTCGTGATGAAAACGGCTACCCAGAGGAATCCAGCGAAGATTCAATTCGGCGACAGATCCTTGCTCGTTTAACGAACGAGTACAGAGAGCGGCTTTTTGCTCGTTTTGACGACGAGCTAGCTGCAATTATGCAAGCTCAAATTAGAGAAGCCGTTGGCATGCTGATGCCAGCCTTAGTGGAAGACATTATGAACGCTGAGTTCATACCAGTCAACAACTACGGGGAGCGCTCCAAGCCAACTACGTTTAGGGCAGAGATTGTTAAGGCTATCAGCTCTGAGCTGATTTACAAGCCTAAAAATTATTCCAGCGAGGAGAACACTTTTACGCGAGCTGTGAAGGGTGTTGTCGGTGAACAGACGAAAGCGATTGAAAAAGCTTTAAGAGCGGAGATAGATGAATCATTCAAGCGTGACGCCATCGCTTTTGCCGTCACAAAGATTCAGGAAAGACTAGGTCTGTCCAAGTAACCCCCTAACCCTCTGGACCCGCCCCGCCAGCACGGCAGCGCTGTAAGCCCCACCACCCACCCCACCCACTCAGACTCCCATGCCTGAATCACCACCACCCGAAACCCTGGCTTGGCTCCACCAGGCCGCCCGCATCGATGGCGCCACCTATGCCCAGGTGCTGCTGCACCTGCTGGAGAGGGTGGAGGCGCTGGAGCAGCGGTCAACTTGCAAGCAGTCCTTACAGGTTCCCCCCACCCCCGAGGCTGCCCCGGTGGCCACAGATGAGGAGTTGTGCAGAGTCTTCGACGACGGTCCAACCAGCTTTACCCCTGCCCTCCGCGCCGTCTACAACCTTGGCCGCCAGCACGGCGCCGCCCAGCCCCCAGCCGCCCAGCCCGCCCCGGTGGCCGCGCCTGCCGGGGGGTTGGTGGAGACTGAACCTCTCTCCCCCGCCGCGCAGGCAGTGCTGGATTCCATGTACGAAGTCAACATGGACTTCAACGACGAAAACCACGCCCTCGCCTCCGCCGCCCTCCGCGCTGTTGCCGATCAGGTGGTGCCACACGAGGTAGTGCCACCACTACTCAAAGGGCATGAACTGGAACGACTCTGCCAACGCCAGCACAGTCGGACTCAATTCCTCGCCCTCGTCGCCGAGCTGGAGGGGGCTGATGCCTGACCCCATTGAGCCCCCCACCCCACCCAGCCGCGCCGCCCTGGCGGCCGTGCTGGCTCAGGCTGGGGAGCCTGAATGCCCGCTGCTGGCTGATCACCCGGTCGGCGATGCCGGGGGGTTGGTGGAGGAGGTAGCGCGGATCATTGCCAGCGACAGCAGCGAAAGCCCGGAGTCTTTTGTGGGCATAGCAAAAGACGTGATTTGCGCCATGGCGGCGCGGCTCGATCTTGTCGGGAACAACGGCAGCGCCTTTATCCTTCGCCGGGAGACTTACCAATGAACGCCCGAACATTGCAAGCTGCCATAAACGAAGCTGAGCGCTTCCTGGATCTAGCCAGAGAACTTCAACTCGATTCCGCCAACGGGTATTACACCGGCAACAAAACCTCAGGCGCCACCCGCCGCGCATCCATGGATCTCACCCGTGCCCTGGCTGATCTCAGGAGGCCGACATGACCGTCGAACCCCCAGCCCCACCCAGCCGCGCCGCCTTGACGGCCGTGCTGGCTCAGGCTGCCAAGCCTGATTGTCCGCTGCTGGCTGATCAAATGCCGGCTAAAAACGACTGGACGACCCAGCGGATCGATCTGGCCAGCGGCTGGAGCTTGTGGATTCACTGGCTGCCCGGGCGCACCATGGAGCGCCTGTTTGCCGCCCAGGCCCCGGATGGCGCCCGGTGGTCCTATGGGTGCGATCGCTGGCCGGATTGGAACGCCGGGCCTGCGGCGGTGGTGCTGGAGCCGCTGCGCCACCTGATCACCGATGAACAGCGCGAGCGGCTGCAGCAGCGCCTGTTGGCCTGCTGCTGCTGGCCAGAGCCTGACCCGTTGCCAGATCCTGAACCACCCACGATGGCTGAGCTGTTCCCCGAGGACGAGGCATGGGCCAGCTGATCAGCACTTCTAGCCTGAGCTGCAACGACAGCCCACGTTGGAAACAAAGAGCCGCGGCCGACTCCTGGTGAGGCAAATCCTGTCGTATCCGCCCAGCGTGACCCATGCTCAGATCGCCGCCGAAGTGGGCCTGGGCCGCGAGACGGTGAGGCGCGTGAGGTTTGGCGAACGCTGGGCCGATGAAGCGCCAGAGATGGAGCGCATGGAGCCAGACCAGGCCCGGCGCCTGTGTCATCAGTGCGTGCATTGGGATTCGCGCGAGCAGACCAAGCAGCACCAGCAGCTGGGCCGCTGTGGGCTGGGCATCCCCGAACCGCTGCTAGAGGGCCTGGCTTGGGCCAGGGGCTGCGGAGCCTTTACTAGGAAGCAGGCTCGCAGCTGATCGACACGCCGCCGTCTGGCTCAGGCTTGAGCCGCAGCCAGATGCCACCCAGGCTCTTGGGCATCACGATGCGCTCAACCGCCCAGCCGCCACCGCCTTCAAACTCCTCTTTGTAGGTGCCAGTCTGAAGGTGCCAGCGCTGCTCGATGCGCTGCCGCCCGGTCTGGCCCAGTCGGTAGCAGGGATGGCTCACGATGCTGCGTTCGTGGTTGTGGCCATTCACCAGGATCGACGCATCCGGCGCGATGGCGGCATAACGGCCACCGCCCATGGTGCCCTTGGTGATGATCCCGCCCCAGGCGCCATGATGAAAGAACAACGTCGTGCGCCGGATCTTCTCTTCTCGATTGGCGCCAGCCATGAAGAAGCTGAACCAGATGAAGCCCTGGTAACGCATGTGCTCGCACGGCGAGCCATAGCGGTCGCGCATCAGGCGGGTCAGGTTGCCGAGGGGGTCAATTTCGTTATGGCTGATGATCGCCGTCTCATGGTTCCCGTCGCTCATCATGAGGACGGTTTGCGCGAACGGCTTGAGCCATTCAGCGGCTTCGTCAAACACCAAATCAAAGTAATTCGATCCCAAGTGCTCCGGCCTGATGCTGCTCTTGCTGGCGCGCCGATCGCGCTTGCCTTGCATCAGGCACAAGACATCACCAAACATCAACGCATGGGCGCCGCGGCCTTGGGCCTGCTTGAGGTGCTTCCGCAACAGCTCGCGGTCACACTTCGGGTTGTCAAGGTGGATGTCTGAGCAAAGCAGAAACTCATGGGGCTCTGCTCGCTGGTAGGGAATGCGGATCTCCAGCAGCTCAGGGCTGTGGCGTAACAGCCTGATCTTCCTGGGTTGTGCCATAAGATCCCGCCGGCCCCTGCAGGCTAGGGATCTCAGGCTTCCTAGGCTGGTCCTGTGGGTGCTGCATTGCCTCGGCTGCTCTACGGGCCGGGGTTTTTTGTTGGATGCCCGGCCTTCGGTACGGTTGCAGGCCGCCCCCAACGAAAGCGACCACCGCGCCCCCCTTGCGGATGATGGGCCGACCGGGCATGCGCATCGTGGCATGAAAAAGCCCCCGGGTGACCGGGGGCGGGATGCGGCCTGGGCTCAGGCGCCCAGGATGGTGTGCGGGCGCGGGTCGTTCTCCAGCGAGACAGAAACGGAGCCAGCCCAGTAGGCGTAGAACTTCGGGTCAGCAGCCAGGGCGGCCAGCGCCTCGGCCTCGCTCTTGTGGCGGGTGATGACCGACCGGCCAGCGACCACGCCCCAACGGCGGGCGGTGACCTTGGCAACGTACAGGCCGGGAGTGGTGACGGTCATGGTTGGTTCGTGGGTGGTGGAGGGCCTCCCCTCCAGTGCACTTATTTTAGCCCATGCGTGACGGCTGGCAACAGGTCAGCCTGGCCAGTTCACAATCCGTCACGCTTGCGCTTCTGCGCTCGTCTCACCCGATCCGCTCGATCGGCCCGGCCTTCTGGGGTCAGGCGGGTCCAGCACCTGCAGCACAGCAGCCCACGTGCCCCGGTGTGCAGGATCCCGCAGGCCTGACAGGTTGGCCGCTGCGCTGGCGGCAGACGCCCGGCCTTGCGCTCGCGGTAGCGGCGAGCGCGCTCGGCGGCGGTGGGGTCAGGCATCGTTACCACTGGCGAAGGCAAGCAGCTCACGTAGCTGGCCGTTGATGTGGCTCATGTTGCCGGCGTATCCCCAGTTGCCGTTGATTGAATCTGGTTCGGGCATGTCTTGGATGGCTTCCTGTAGCTGGGCCAGAAGCGCCATGGCGGTGGCGTGGCCCATGGCGTAGGTCTCGGCGGCGGTGGTCATGGCTGATGGTGGGTGGTGGGTGGATCTCTCCCCCCGGTGAACTTATCTTAGCCCATGCGTGACGGCATGACAGGGGTCAGGGTGGTCGGTTCACAGGTTGTCATATACCGACGACCACTAACGCGAGCCTGCGTGTCTACCGGCATACAATCCGGCGCATGGGCAAGCTCCACATCGGCTACGGCAGGGTCAGCACCGCATCAGGCGAACAGCTGAGCGCGCTGGATGGGCAGCTGCGCTGGCTCCAGGGGCAGGGCTGCGAGCCGATCCTCCACGACGTGGAGTCGGGCTTGAACGTGGACCGAGCCGACTATGGCCAGCTGCTGGCACTGATCGCCTCCGGCCGCGCCGGGGTGGTGCGGGCCACCCGTGCCGATCGGCTGGGCAGGGATGCCGCCGAGCTGGTGCGGCTGGTGCAGGGCTGCGACGCCGGCGGGGTCACCGTGATCACCAGGGATGATGGGCAGCTCAGTGCGCGCACCGCTGAGGATCTGGTGATGCTCTACCTGCGCGCCGCCATGGCGCAGGGGGAAAGCATGAAGATCAGCCAGCGCGTAAATGCGGGTCTTGCGCAGGGTCGATCCATCGGGAAGCCCATGCGGAAACCCTGCTGGGCATACCAGCTCCGCGCCGATCGACTGGCGCTGGAGCCGCACCCCGTCGAGTTCGGCAAGGCTCAACGCTTCATCCGCCACCTGCAGGACAACCGCTGGCGGATGGCCACCACCCTGCAGGAACGCCGCGACCTGGCGCCGTTCAGCAGCTGCCGCGGCGTGCGGGCCTGGTTGCTGAACCCCACGTTGCGCGGTGGCATCGGTTACCACCAGCGCGCCAACCACACCTATGAAGCGATCACATGGGGCCGGCACCAGGCGCTGCTCAGTCATGCGCAGTTCAGCGAGTTCGAGCGGGTCACCAGCGCCAACCGGCTGCTCTGGGGGCACAACTCCACCACGATCCCCCGGTTGCTGACCGGGCTGTGCGAGTGCGCCGAGTGCGGCTGCCGGCTCAAGTACATCGGCGGCAGGACCATCCCGAGCCTGAAGTGCTCAGGCACCCTCTGCAGCCAGCTCTACAAGGGCACCCGGGAAGACGTGATCGTGCGCTATGCAATCGAGCAGCTGAGCCAGCGGGCAGCCGAGCGGCTGGCGGCCAGTGTCGGCGCTGAGGAGCCGCCAGAGGCGCGGGAGCTGCGCCAGAGCATCGCCGCGCTCACCGCCCTGGGGGATCCTGATCTGGCTGGGGTGATCGCGGCAAAGGAGCAGCGGCTGGAGCTGCTGCTGCAGCGGCCGGCGGCGGATGACGGACTGGCCCAGCGGATCAGCGACCCGCGCTGGTTTGATCTGGCGACGGCCGACGAGCTGCGCGAGATCCTGCAGGCGCTGGTCGAACGGGTGACCGTGACCACGCAGGAGCCGACGGCCATTCGCCTGCGGCTGTAGCTGCGTCATAGCGGGCGGTGATCGCCAGCACGATGGCGCCAAGATCGGGGGCGGGCCTGGTCATGCTCAGGAGTCTGAGCCCAGCGGCGCCACTGCGTCAACCTGCAGCAGTTTCGATGCTGATGCGCTGAGGGTCGGAGTTCCCAGTGGCGGCAGGTTGAATCAGGACCTTAGGGTTGTGGCACCACCTGCCCAGGATTGCGACCATGAGCACCCGCCAACAGATCCGCGCCACCCAGGCCGAAGCCGCCATTGCCTTCGGCGCCATGCTGCGCCGCTGGCGGGAGCGCAACGGCTGGACCCAGTACACCGCCGCCGAGTGGGCCAATCAGGCTGCCAAGCCGTTTGCCACCCTGCCCCATAGCGGCCTGAGCGAGCTGGAGACGGGACGAACCAAACACCCGCGCGCGCCGCTGTTCCTGTACCTGGGGGAGATGAACGCCAGGGTCACCGCCGGCGATTACAAGGGGGTGAGCTCCCGCAAGATCCTTGACGAGCTCACCGGCAGCAAGCCGATCTGCGATCAGGCTGGCCAGCCATGGGGCCCTGCGGCCTTCTGGGAATGTCATGCCGGCATCCGCCCCATCCCCGACTGGCTACAACCCAAGCCGCTTTCGCCGTTCCCAGAGCTCACTCAGCAGGCCGCCACCGACCTGGGCGATGACTGGCGAGAACAGGTGATTGAGGTTGGCGCGGCCCACAAGCTGCGTCCACTCCAGGCCATGGGGCAGTTTGCCCGGGTGGTCCCCGCCGCTGCCCGTGAGGCGGTTGAAGACGGCCTGGCCGGTGGCTTCACCCCTGAGCTGCTCCAGCCCTGCTGGAACCCTGAGGAGGGCGAGTGGGCTGTGGTGGGTTGGATCGGTGATTGGGCCGCTGCGTTGGCGGGTCGGAGTGCCACCCAATCGGGGGGGGGGGGGGGGGGGGGGGCGGGGGTCCTGTTTACAACCCTGGGGGGGGCTTTGTTTTGGGGGGGGAAAAACCTGGGGGGGGGGGGGGGGGGGGGGGGCCCCCCCCCCCCCCCCCCT
>Ga0114968_10000242_pt1 | contig 40121 bp, 52 predicted proteins | sample M_130807_EF_Meta_FD_87020 | JGI IMG/M metagenome (GOLD analysis project Ga0114968, IMG submission 87020) | Freshwater microbial communities from Lake Montjoie, Canada to study carbon cycling - M_130807_EF_MetaG | ecosystem: Environmental > Aquatic > Freshwater > Lake | place: Lake Montjoie... | reverse complement strand
CTACGGATCAGCTTCACTTGGCGTTCTTTCCGCAGGGCATGGACACGCCAGAGAAGATTCAGGAGGGCGTTAAGAGCTTGTATGCGATTGTTCGTATGCGAGAGACACCTTTGCAGTCCCTACAGCAGGGTAGTGTTAATCAGAATGCGTTTACGCAGTCTCGTCAAGGCGTTGCCGACAATGGGCCTGTGGATTACGATGCTAAGATTAATGCTGCTATCCTTCAAGGGTAGAGAGCCGACCAGTACGACCATCGTGGCCCAACCCGACCGTTGGACAACCGCAAACCATCATCCATCATCTAGTTAGAAAGGTTAGGTTACAATTTAATGCCTACCATCCTTACTGGGGTAGTTGACGACGCGGATATTCTGTCCAATCAGCGCGTCGTTGATATGTCCCCCACCATCGCACAGCTTGAGCCTGATGAGGCTCCGCTCACGACGATGCTCCAGAAGACGAGTAAGCGCGCAGCTTTCTCGCAGAAGGTCGAATGGTTGTCGGACGAACTTGTCCCACGCCTCACAACTCTTTCCGCTTCGGCAACCTCCTCCGCTACGGCGCTGTCGGTTGCTACTGGCACTGGCACGTACTTTCGCCCTGGCGACGTTGTTCGTATTGCGTCCACTGGTGAGAACTGTGCCGTTAGCGCCGTGTCTGCCGACACGGTGTATCTTGTTAGTCGTGCGCTTGGTCAGTCGGCTGTTTCGCCGCTTCCCAGTGCGATTACGAGTGTTTCCGCTGCAAGCGGCGTTGACCTGATTAAGGTCGGCAATGCTGCTGCTGAGGGCGCAACTCTTGGTACGCTCATTCAGACCAAGAAGGTTGCTAACTACAACTACGCACAGATTCAGCGTGACCCGTGGGGCTTTACAAACACGTTGGTCGCGTCGAAGCTGTACGGCGGCCCGGAGCCTGCTAACGAGGCTAAGAAGAAGCTGATCGAGCATAAGCGCCAGATGGAGAACACTCTGTTCTGGGGCGTGCGCGATCTGGTCACGACTGGTTCGGCTCCGATTGGTTACGTCGGCGGCCTGTACCAGTACATCCAGTCCAACCTGACGGCTAGCGTTGGTTCGCTCACAGAGGCAATCTTTGAGACGTTCCTCCGCAAGGCGTTCCGTTACGGTTCGCAGAACAAGGTTATGTTCTGCTCGCCACTCGTCGCTTCGGCGCTGTCGAGCTTCCCGCAGGGTAAGCTTGCTCCGCCGTCCCCGTCGATTGACACGTACGGCGTGTCGCTGAGCAAGTATCAGTCTGCTTCCGGTGCAATGGTTGACATTGCTATCAAGCGCGACTGGTACGACTTTGCGTCTACTGGAAACCAGTACGGCGGCATTGGTGTCGTCGTGGACATGGACGACATTACGATGCGTCCTCTCCGCGATACGGTGCTAAAGCCGGATCGTCAGGCGAACGATGAGGACTCCATTAAGCAGGAGTACCTCACCGAGTGGTCGCTTGAGATCGGCCTTGAGAAGAAGCACGCTATCATCTCTGGCATTACCGGCTACTAAGCCAACAAGTCTGGGAGAGCCGCTAATACTGGCGGCTCTCCCAGCACGACTTTCCTACCGACCAGGAGCAACAAATGCGTTTTGTTAGTAAGAGTTCTAATTTCACGTTTATCGCTCAGCCCGACAAGGTTCAGATGGTTCTTGGGCCGGGTGGCGTAATGATCCCACAGACCATTCAGCCTGCAATTGTCTGTGATTTTGTGCATGGCATGTGTCGCCCTGACGAATCGATGATGGCTGCCGAAAAGTGGCTTGGTTTGGGCGTTCGCCGCGACGGGAGTCCTGCTGCGTTTGGCGCTGGCCCTTCTGTTTCAAGCGGCGTTGTTAACGGTGTTGCGCACGATGGTTTTAATCCAATGATTAAGTTTAGTGTTTTTGACACGGAAACCATCCCCGACGAGGCTAGCCGCAAGATCGCTGAGGAGCGCCTGCTTACCGATTCGGCTAACGGGAATTACTACATTCTTGTCAGCGACAAGAAGCTTAATCCGCCGTGGCCCACGTACGAGGACATGAAGGGCGTTAAGGGCGCTCCAGTGTCTAAGCAGGTTACGGAGATGATTCGTAACGGTGGCTTTGACCTTGACTACGTTTCTGCGTACGAAGCTGCTCGTGAAAATCCGCGTCAGGACGTTATTGACGCGATTGAGGTTCTTCGTGGAGAGCTTATTGCTGAGGCGAATGAGGATGCTTCGCTTCGTCGTGAGATTCCAGCCTAGTAGTGCATAACGATATTGCGGCTCATAAGGCGAATGTTCTTCGTCATGTGACTGTTGTGATGCCGTGGGGTGGCGAGAAGGAGCATTTGTTAAGGGATGCTATCCGCTCGTTGCCTCGCGGCATTCGTTTTGTTATTGCCAAGAATGCGGGTAAGCATGAAATGGCTACTGCGTTTAATGCGGCTATAGAAAGTGTACGTACAAAGTACACCTTTATTATGGGTGCTGATGATTTGATTGATTCTAAGACGCTGTGGCGATTGTGGGAAGCAGCTATTGGTGCGGATGGTGCGTATCCGTGGATGCTTGTGTTTGGTGATAAACGTTATCGAATGCTTGCTGAGCCGTGGTGTCCTCGCCGCCTGCAAGACGCAAACTTGTGTGGCGTAATGCTTGTCAAAACTGACGCTATTCGTAGTGTTGGTGGGTATCGTGATGTTCCGATTGAGGATTGGGATATGACGTATCGGCTGGGGCAGGCTGGTTACAGGTTGAATCCCGCTCCGCTTGCGCGTTACGGGTATCGTCAGCAGCACGACGGGTTGCATCGTTCTACAATTCGCGAAGCAAATAAGCTTGGTATGGACTGGCCCGACCTAGCGCCTTATGAGACGCGCGTAGAGGTGCCTGCCGTGTTCTACGAGTGGAGACTTGATGGAACGGGTTACGTGCGCTCCGAACTTGCCTCGCGCACCACAAAGAGCGTTGTGCGTACAAGTCTTGACCAGCGCGATCAGCACCAGGCTAAGTCGTGGGTGTTTCAGTATCCAAACTCTGATGCGCAAGAGTTTTGGGACATAGCAAAAAGGCTAGGCAAACGCCGCATTGTGGATGTTGACGATAATTATGTGTCTCCAGAATTAGAGCAAGTTGTGCGCGAGTTTCACCCAGAGAATGCTGATAGGTGGGCGGAGCGCCAAGAATCGCACAAACAGATGGTTCGCGAAGCTGACGGGGTTATTTGTGCAACCTTTGCTTTGGCTGACGTATACCAAGAGTTAAACAAGAACATTATCGTTTGTGAGAACACGGTTGATCCGTCTGATTGGAATTATTCTTCGTCAAAGAAGAAGATAGTTGGCGTTGTGTTGTCTCAGAATCACCTTAAAGACATTCCGCTAGTAGAAGAAGCGTGTCGAGCAGCGTCAAAGATGAAGGGAGTTGAGGTACAGGTTGTTGGTCTTGACCCGGACTGGGACTTCTCGTACACAAGCTTTGGTTTTACTCCTAGCATCTCGTCGTATCGTCGTGTCTTGTCTAGGTGGAGCATTGGTCTTGCGCCGGTTATTGACAATGATGTGACTCGTTGCAAGAGCGACCTGAAGTGGTTGGAGTTTACGATGAGTAAGGCTGTGCTTGTAGCAAGCGACTCTGAAGCGTATAAGCGTGTGCCGGATGATTGCATTATGCGCGCCACAAACGCACAAGAGTTCAAAGATCGGGTTGTTTCGTTGTTGCGTGACGAGTCTAGGCGTAAACAATTGTTGCGCGCTTCTACGTTGCACGTAAAACAAAACCGGCTTGTTGGCAATGAGTCGTTGCGGAACAGGTACAATACACTATTAGTATGAAAGTCATCGAACATCAGGCGTGGCGTAGGCCCATTCTTGCGCACGCAGAAGAAACATACGACCTTGTAGCCGGAGAGCCTAAGCGTGCCATCATGTGGTACATACACGGTGAGCATCAAGAAGAAGACCAGAAGCGTCTTGCCCAGGGCCTTGCTTGTGGTGATTGTCTAAGCGTGTTCCCAGCTCGACCAGCAATGGAGAACCTGCGGGATTGGCGACCAATTTCGCACGAATGGAACACGATTCGCACGCCTAGCGAAGTGCTTGCCCTTGTTGCCCAGGGCCGTTGCCCTACGTGTGGCAGCGAAGTATCTCCAGAGATGCACAACGTTATGCACCGTGGACTTGACCCGTTCCGACCACGAGGGATGGATAGCTAGTGACTACATTTGCCCAGCTTAAGGCGCGCGCAGAAAACCTCGCTCTTGCTTCTGACGATACTGAAGCTGGCTTGTGTGTCAATGATGCGCTGACGGACATTGTTGTAACGGCGCAACTAAAAATTACCGTTGCAAACGCTTCGCTTACCGCTGGACTATCCGTGTACGACTTGTCTGCCGATCTTGCCATTACTGATTTTGGTGCGCTCCAGTACCTAGAGTATCTTGCTCTTGGCGCAACACAATCCTACATCCTTGAACCTATTGCCGCCGACGAGATTCTTGCGTTGACCGCGACTAATCCTATTGGTGCGGCTCGACAATACGCATTCTTGGGACTAGACACCATTCGCCTGTGGCCCGTCCCGCAAGCAACCGGAGATATTCTTAGGGTTTATTATGCGCGAAACCCAACAGCACTATCTCTTGATGGTGACATTCCTACAGACATTCCATCCCAATGGCACTGGCTTATCACAATTGGTGCGGCTGCTCGCCTTGCCGACGCGGTTGGTGAGGATCAGAACCTCAGCATGGCGCTTGACGCTAAGTTCCAAGCTGGGATGGTTGCGTTCCAGAAGTTTATGACTCGTCGTTCGGGCCGCACGGCTCGTCGTATCCAGGCGGGTTATCTTCGTAATCCGCGCCGCCCGTTTCACGACAATTCGACGTATTATTCTGCTGGCTCGCGCTAATGGCTGGAACCCTAAAATACGTTTCGCACGCCAACTTTGGGCTTGGCATGATTCAAGATTCGCCGCGCCACTTGTTGCCGGATGGTGCCGTGTGGGATGCGTCAAACATTGTCATTACTCGTTCCGGTTCGCTCGCTAAGCGCGGCGCGTCCACAAGTGCGATTCTGGCAAAGTCGGATATTGTTTTTAAGAGTATTGGTGCGCAGAAGTCTGCTGCTGCTGATGGTTTGTCTAGGCTTTACGCTTTGTCTTTGAATGGTGCAAGTGGCGTTACGGTTAGTTCGCTTGATCTTGCGTCTACGCAGCAACCATTGTATTCGTTTAACTCGTCTTTGACGACTAGTGCTTTTGGTGCGAATCCTGTTGTGTTTGGTGATTCGTGTGTGTTTAGTCTTGATGGTGCTAGCACTCTTGCGTTTTGTGGTGGGCAGAGTATGCAGAACGCTGTCGAGTTCTCCGCAACAAGCGTAAGTATTGCCATTACTGCTGGGTCTAACTCCTTGCCTGTCACCGCAAGCATCGCGCCCCAGTGCGCCGTTGGCGGATATGTTCACCTAAGTATTGTTGGAACAAGCGAATACACAGGGCGCATCGTGGCAAAGGACGCTACAACAATCACTGTTGACCCGCCCCCTGTCGCCGCGTTTACCGCTACGAGCTTTGCTTTCTACCCTGTTCTTCCTATGGTTGGTACTCGTAACGGGTTGAGTGGTTCTAACGGGGCGTATCCTATTGCTGCTGGTTGTGTTGGCACGTTTTCTAGTGGTCGAGACACTCGTTTGTTGCTTGGTGACGTAACGATCCAAGTACAGGGTGGTACTGCTACTAGGTATCCAAATCGTGTTATGTGGAGTGCGCGCGAAAAGACTGACGCGGCAACGCCAAACTGTGACGGTTTGATTCAGGCAACTAGGGGTGGCTGGCCTCAGCTTAACTATATTGACATTGAGGACATTGATCGAATCCTTGCCCTTGTCCCGATTGGTTCGGGAAACCTGCTGGTTGTGGGTGGCAATCAGTGCGTGATGCTTAGTGGTGCTTTGACGACGCAGATTGAAGCAAGCTCAACGAACCTGGCAAAGAATGATCTTAGTGTAACTATCCGCGCGTTTCCGCAGCGCGTCGGTTGTCTTAGTGCTAAGAGTGTGCAGGCTACGACTAAGGGCGTGATGTTTGCGTCTCGTGATGGTGTGTACCTTACGGATGGTTCAAAGCTTGTAAACACTATGGATGGTCGGATTAGTAACTTTTGGACTGAGAATAATGATCCCATTAATCCTATTATTTGGGATGCTTCGTTGTGGGACGGCCCGGATGTGTGGAGCAGCAGTGCTGGCAATGATGCTGTAAACGGTTCGGCTAACATTAACGATAGTCACTATTTCATTAGCATGGCTAAGCAAGGCTTCTTTTGTGACATGCGTTCTGGTTTTGCTTGGACAAGAGTTCCAGCGTCAGAGCTTCAGATTGGTGGCAGCGTCACTGACCCGGAGCAGACAAGTAATCGAGTCTACGCTTTCCCGTCTAACTACACAACTTCTAGTGCGTCAAGTATGGATCGCATTATGCGTCTTGATCCTGTTGTCATTCCGTCTAGTGGCGTTATTGACGCTGACGGAACAGGGTTTACTTCGTTCTTTGAGACAAGGGCTTATGTTGAGGGTGATCCGGCGCAGAAGCGTAGGTTCCGTCATCTGCTTGTGACGTTCCAGGCATCGTTGGGGTACGGCTTGTTTCCGTCTAGTACGTTGTATCCGGCACAACCACAGAATGTTTCTGGGTTGTATATTTCTTCTACCGCTTCGTTGTATCCTTCGTCGCTTTATAATGCTGGCTTTGATGTGGATGCGTGGGAGGGACTTGACCCGGATACTTCTACGACTCCTGTGTCTTCTTCTAACACGACTAGTTCTAGTGCGACGAGTCAGACTGTTCGGTACGATTCTCAGATTATTTCTAACGCTGTTTCGTATCGTGTAACAACTACGGGTACTCCGTCTAGTCTTGTGTTTTACGAGTTTACTAACGCTTTTAATCAGTTGCGTCCTGGGCGGGTGAGTGTCTAGTGGCTAAGGACTTGGAAGCTCCTAAGCCGTTTGTTCCTAGTGGTTTTGTTGATGGGAATAAGTTGGATGCGGGTGGCATTGAGCAGATGCGGTTTGGTTTGGCTGGTTCGGGGCCGCTTGCTAAGGCTGTGCTTGATTCTAATGCGGTTGGTACCATGAGGCAGCTTGTTGGTGGTGGCGCTACGCCGACTACGACTATTCCGGTGGGTACAATTAGTCCGTATGCGGGTACGTCTGCTCCTGCTAACTGGTTGTTGTGTGACGGTGCGGCTGTTAGTCGAGCGACGTATGCCGCTTTGTTTGATGTTACGGGTACGGCGTATGGTGTTGGTGATGGTTCTACGACGTTTAATGTTCCTGATCTTCGTGGTCGTGTTGTTGCTGGTAAAGACAACATGGGCGGGACTACGGCTAGCCGTCTTACTGCTGCGGGTTCTGGCATTACTGGAACTACTCTTGGTAATGCTGGTGGTACTGAAACACATACGCTTACGGAAGCGCAACTTGCTGTGCATACGCATATACAGAACGCTCATACACATACGTCTAATGCTGGCGAGGGGTCTGGGTCTGGAGCCACAAGGGACACGGCGTATGGCGGCGGCGATGGATACAAAGCAACTTACTATACGCCCGGTTTATCTATCAACAACCAAACAGCAACTAATCAAAATGCTGGTAGCGGTCTAGCTCATCAAAATACGCAACCGACAATTATCACAAGTTACATTATTAAGGCTGTTGCTGATGTTACAAATACGTTTGGCGTAGCTCTTAGTGGTGCTGCCGGTGGAGTTCTAAAAGGAACCTACCCAAACCCAACATTCTCAAGCGTTACCGTAAACGCAAGTGGTGGAACGCTATCTTCTTATACTGACTATACGGGCGCAACGTTTAATGTGCATACCTTTACAACTGTAGGTGCAACAAACTTTGTTGTCACTGCGGCTGGAACGGTTAGCGTACTTGTTGTCGCTGGTGGAGGGGGCGGCGGCTGGGACGTTGGCGGTGGTGGTGGAGCCGGAGGCTTTATTTTAAGAAACGCTTTTGCTGTTACGCCACAAACATATGTTGTAACCGTTGGGGCAGGAGGCGCTGGTGCCACAGGCGGTACTATTTCTTCTGCTAATGATGGTGGTAACTCGGTATTTAGTTCGCTTACTGCTATTGGCGGCGGTGGTGGCGGTGCTTATCCAAGCGCGAATGGTCGGAGTGGTGGTTCTGGTGGTGGTGGTGTTGGGTATACAACTACTTCTAGTCCGGGTGAAGGTACTTATGAGCAGGGCTTTGCTGGTGGCGCGTCGCAACGTAACCTAACAACAACAAGCGGTAATTTAACGGCTTCTGGCGGTGGTGGAGCCGCGGGTTCTGGCGCTCCGGGAGCGTTGGTAAGTGCTGCTTATGTTAGTGGTGGGCCGGGTAGGTATTGCGACATAACTGGTGTTGATACGCTTTACGCCAGTGGTGGTCGTGGGGCGCAGGATTCTTGGAGTGGTGGGGCCGCATCTGTTGTTAGTAGTGGTAATGGTGGCGATGGTGGTGGCACTACAAATACGGGTTTTGCGGGTGCTGCCGGTATTGTTGTAATTCGTTATAGGACTAATTAATGATTATCCGCGCCATAAACAACAAACGTCCTAAGCCGACCGCCTCGTAGGTATACTAATACTGTGACCTCCACGCTCTACGCACCACAACGAGTCAACTACAAACCAACAATGCCTGCCGGACTACCCGCAAGCATTGACCCACGCAAAGTCCTGCTCGAATCCTTGAAGAAGCTAGGCGATAAGAAGACGACTGGGATTATGAATCAGTCGCCTGCTGCTGTGATGGGTGCGCTTACGAATCCTGGTGATGTTGGTAGTGGGATGAAGGGTAGTATTCTTGGTGGCGTTGAGTCTCGCGCGCGAATGATGGGTGGCAACTAGTGGCTGCGTCTACTCTTAAGATTCCAAAGGCACCAGTTGTCAAGCCTATTGCTAAGGGTACTTCCACAAGTAAACCTGACGCTCCTAAAACTACTGTTACGCCTAAGAATCTTTCCGCGACGCTTCCAAAAAAAGCTACTCTTTACCAGCGTTACACCGACCCAATTACGGGTGCTAAGTACCAGTATGTTAATGGTGCCTGGAAGATGACGAGTGGTGCTACTGGCATTGCTCTTGGTCGGCTTCCCCTTACAACTCCTAAGCTCACTGGTTCGGAGTCTACTGGTAGCACCATTGCCACACCACCAACTCCGCCACCAACGCCTGCCCCTCGCGCTCCATTTAACTATGCTGACGCTTATTATGCGTACCCCGGCTATGGCGAAAGCCTTATGGGTATTAACGCGCAGCAGGGCGGCATTGAGTCTAAGTACGGGTTTACCATTCGTCGAGACACAAGCACTACTTCTCCAACTCGTGGCGGCGCGTACTACAAGCCAAAGGGTGCCGATGAAGGCACAGGAACTATCTTGGCAACGATCAGTCCTGTTGACGGAACGTATGTGTACAAGGACGCTGAAGGCAAGACTTACTCTGCTGCTGATCTTGAAATTGACGTTGTAACCCTTAAGCCCGGTGATCCGAATTATCTTAAAGGCGCGTTTGGCGCTACTGCGGCAACAAGTAATCTTAATCTTCGCAAACTAGGCGATGCTGCCGCGCAAAGCGGCGTGGGTAGTAGTGGTATTCGCGCGTCTATGGTTACGCAAGAAGACGCGGCTCGTGCTGCTCGCGAATTTGACTTGACAGCGCAAGCTGGCGCTGATCTTGGTGCCACGACCGCTAAGTACGCTGAGCTTTACCGCACCATCTTTGACGCAATTAAGGGTCAAGCTGCTGATTATAATGCTGTCCCACCGCCTGTTGTCGAACCGCCTGCTGCTGTAACTCCTGATGCGCCTGCTGCTGTTATTCCCGATGCGGCTGCGCCAAATACTAACCCAAATACGCAGACGGGTCTTGTTAATGGGCAGGCTCTTAGTAGTGGGCCTGAGGGCCAGTTTATGGGTCAGGCTAATGCGATTGTTGCGCAGCGTGATGCGCCGTATTCTTCAATTAAGACTTCGTTGTTAGGGTTGAAGCGGTTTAATTTGACTCCGCAGCAGATTCGTTGGATTGATGATTGGATTAAGAATAATGTTCCTAAGCCGTTGAGTCCTGCGCAGAAGAAGGTTGTTGCTGATGCTAAGGCTAAGATTGCTAAGGGCAAGGGCAAGTAATGGGTAAGGTAGACTAGACCTATGCCACAGTTTGTTAAGCCTCCTGCCGGTTCCCCTGAAAGTGGTGCTATATATGTAAACACTGCTACTGGTGGGAAGAAACCAAAGCCAAAGCCAAAAGAAGACAAAAACAATAGTGGTAGTGGTTCCGCGCCCTCTGCGCCTGCCGCAACTGGGCTAACTGCTGCCGAAAAGAAAGCTGCGCGGGAAAAGAAAAGAGCCGAACAGAGGGCCGCCAATGCTGCGGCTAGGGCTAACAAGTACAATCCGCTTGTTACTAGGTACAAGTCTCCGGCAGAGTTGCGCGCAGAAGCAGCCGAACTAGCCGCCCTTAGTGTTGCTAGTGAAGAATCTCTTAGAAGTCAGCAGGCCTTGCAAGAGACGGGCTTGACTGGTCTTAGTAACGCTCTTGGTAATCGCCTTGCTGGTTTGAACACTGAGTACCAGGCTACGCTTGGTGGTCTTGGTAGTGCGTATGGTCGGACTGCTGCGAATACTGCTGCGGCTACTAATGAGCAGCTTATTGCTTCTGGTGCGCCGTCGAGCGTTGCGCCTGTTGCTGCTAATCCGATGCTTGGTAATACGATTGCGTTGCTTGGTGCTGTTCCTTCGCAGTACGCTGCGACTGCTGCTGCGACTGGTGCGCAGCTTGTTGGTGCTTCGCAGAATACTTTGTCTAAGGCGCTTACGGATCGTGCTAATACTGTTAGTGCTAATACGGCTAAGTACTTGTTGGCGTTGCGCGACACTGAGTACAATAAGGCTATTGCAAAGCTTACGGCTGAGCAGAACGCTACTCGTCTTGGTATTGATACGGAGTACAAGGCTGGGATGCTTGGTGTTGCGCAGACTAATGCGCAGACTAAGATTGACCAATTGAATCGTCAGATTAAGAAGGACAATAAGGCTGGTAAGACGGCTGCGTCTACGATTAAGACTGTTCAGAGGGGGATTCTTGCTAATCCTAATACGTGGACTGAGCCTACTTATTCGTCTAATGATTACGAGTGGACGTTTGCGCTTGGTGAGGGCAAGACGGCTACTGGTATTGGGCCGGATAGGAACACCGCTATTAACAATGCGCGTAATTCTGGTTCTATGACCGCTGCTGATCTTGAGTTGAATAAGAATAATTCGGCGTGGGGTATCCAGGGCGACCCAGTTAAGGTTATTCCTAAGTACGCGGATGTTCAGGCCCAGCTTATGAGTATCCTTGTTAATGCTGGCATGGCACCAAAGAAGGCTAGTGCTTGGATTGCTACGTTTATGCCGGGTGTGGCTAGGTTGCCTCGTTAAGGGTTTGTGTTGCCGTATGAGTGCGTATACTGTGTAAATGGCTAAGCCTAAAGCTACTACTGCTGGTGGACTTGTTGTCCCTAGTGTTGTTAGTAAACCAAAGGCTAAGCCAAAGGTAAAACCAAAGGCTACTACTGCTGGTGGGCTTGTTGTCCCTTCGTCCAAGCCAACCGATAAACCGGTTCTTGATTCTAGTTACGAGTTTGTGTTTGATCCGTCTGGTCGGCAGAGTACTGAGGTAGAAGCTCTTAAGGCGTTGTTTGCTGATCGTACGGGTGGCGATGATCTTCTTGCTCAACCCGATCCGCAAGAGGCATTGAAGACTTCTGGTGTTATTAAGCCGCCTACAAGTAGTCGTGGTCGAGCGTTAGATCGTGGTGCTACAAGGAATGTTTATTCTTCTGCTCAGGATGCGCTTGATGCTTTGGGTTCTTGGATGGACGACAATCCTATTCCAATATTTGGTGATCCGACCAGCAAGGTTGGTCGGGATTTAAAGCCTGCGTATGATTATCTCAGTAAAGAAGCTGGCACTTTTATTGGCGAGTTGACGGGCAAGAATGTTGTTGAAGGCATTGCGGCTGCTGGTACTGGTGGTTTGACGCAGCTTTTGGAGCCTGCTTCTAATGTTCAACTTGGTTTTAAAATCCGCGAGCGTACAAAAAAGACTCCAGCTGTTGTTCTAAGCACTAGTGTTGGCGAGGCAATTAAGGCTCCGTTTAAGGCTGCTGGCTCGTTGGCTAGTAAGTTCCCCGATGCGTTTATTGATGCTAATAAGGGTAAGCCTGGTGCGCCCGGTTATGTTGCGGCGGCGTTGCAGGCTGAACCAAAGAATGTTGCTGGCGCTATTGCTGGTGGCATTATGGGGGCCGGTAGCGCAATAGGTAACATTCCAATCCCAACACTAGGGCCGCCCAGGATTAGTCTTAGTAGCACTGGTCAGGGTTACGTGGAAACCCCGGAGCAGGTGCGGCTTGGTGATGTTAACGTCAAGCTAGAAGATATTGCGGCAAATACAAATAAGTACATTGATGCTGCGTCGGATAATAAAACCAAGTTTAGTAAAGACCCCTTTGTTAATCAGCTAGCGGATCAGGTAATTAAGGGTGGCTTGCTGGCGGAGGAAATTAATCTTGAGTTGCAGTCGGCTGAGGAGCAGCAAACGTGGAGTGGCTTTTCGGAGCCGGACATTAATGCGATGCAGAAGCGTGCCGCTAAGAATGGTTGGGCTTTTGATCCGTTAAAGCCGGGTGGCAAGGCGGCTTGGCAGAAGCTCACTCCTGCTGAGTGGTTGTATTACGCTTATACGAAGAATAGTTATTGGCCCGTTCTTGGTCGTAGCCTTATTCGCGCTGCTGCTCTTACTGGTTTAGCTCCTGCGGGTATTGTTGCTATGGGTGCGGCTGGTGTTAAGGCCGCTGGTGGTAATACGGAAGATGCGGAGATGATGCTTAAGTACGCCATTGCTCCTATTGGCACGTTCCAGGCTGATAGTGAGCGGTATGGTGTTGGTGCTGCGTTTAAAAATGCGCTTCGCGACCACCCAGACCAGGTTGTTTTGGCAATCTTTACTGTTGCTCGTGGTCTTGGTGCTGCTGGTGGTGTTGCCGGTCGAGCGTTTGGCAAGGATTTTGCTGCTAAGAATGTTGCCGTTACTGTTCCGGGTGACGGAGTTACTATTAAGACGTACGTTCCGCCGACTGCTCCTATTGTTGAGACTCCTGATGTTCGGCTTGGCCCTGGTAGTTTGGGGTCGTTGACGGCTGATCGTGAGGCTGCGCGTGTTGCGGCGCAGGCTGAGTCTGATGCGCGGTTTGCTGCTGATGTTGAGAGTGGCGCGGTTAAGGGGACTCTTGTCGAGTCTCCGCCTATTAATGCGCCGGTTGAGATTGGTGTTACTACGGGTAACTTGTTGGACATTTTCTTTTTGCGTGCCGTTAAAGCTCCGCTTGCGCGTGGTAGTACTTGGTATCGTGGGCGGCTAGCTTCTAAGGCTGCCGAGGCTAAGGTTCGTCGGCAATATAATGTTGAGCAGGGTATGCAAATTGAGGTTCGCGCTGCTCTTAGTCGTCCGTTTGGTCGAGCGCCTACTGATCTTGAGTTGGATCGTACTGGCTTTAACTTGATATGGCCTGCCACTAGCCTTAGGGGTGAGAAGATTACGCCTGGTTGGGTGGCTCAACAGTTCCAGAGTGCTATTGATGAGTATAGGGATGCCCAGGCTAAGAACATTGATCTTGTTAATGAGACTACTGGGAAGGTTGAGAGTAGGGCTGAGCAGGCTGCGCAGATAAAGTTGTGGGAAGATCAGATTACTTACTATCGGCAGCTTGATTCTGTTGATATTCCCGAGGCTACGATGGCTGAAGTGCGTGCTATTGCTAAGCCGATGGGTGAGGAGAATACGCGGATTGTTGCGGAGATGATGAAGCAGGATGTTACTGCTACTAAGCGTGCTAACTATATTCGTCTTATTGCTTCTAATAATGATCTTGAGGTTTTGGCTAAGGCGCTTAGGAATGATCGTAATGCTAGTCGTAAGGCGCTTATTAAGGCACAGAAGAACGCTCGTGCGCTTGCTAAGGCTTATGCGGAGAAGGTTACTGCTGGTGGCGTTGGGGCTAAGAGTCGGCCTAAAAGTATTGCCGACCAAGCGGAGAAGAAAGCTAAGCTTCTTGCCGCTTTGATTGAGGCTCGTGATGCGGCGCTTAAGGTTTCTAAAGATAAGAGTCTTGATGATGCTACTCGCCAAGAGGCTCTAGTTCTTTCGGGTAAATATGGTGATGCTGCCGAGCGCCTTAAGTCTAGTGGTGTTGGTGTGGCGGATCGAGCGGCTGCTGATGCTGCGCTTGTTGCGGAGATTGATTCTCTTACGTTAGGCGAGGAGGCTCTTGCTGGTCTTGCGCCAGAAGCACAGGCGGCGTATAGTGCGGCGCAGACGGCGGAGGCGGCTCGTGCTGCGCAGGCTGATGTGGTTGCTGGTCTTGAGGCTCAGCGCGTTGCGGCTCTTGGCGAGGTTGCTCCGCTTGTCGGTACGCAACCGCTTAAGTCGGCTAACACGGCTGCTGTGCGCGCTGCCCAAGCTAGGGTTGATAAGGCTACTGAGCGCGTAAAGGCTATTCAGAGTCGCACGCTCCCTAGTAAGAAGGAACTTGCTGCTGCTAATGCCGAGCTGGACGCTGCGCAGGCTAGGTTGGCTAGGCTTGGCGCTGTTCAAGAGGTTGATGTTGCTCTTACTGGTGCTAAGGGTTCGCTTGTTTCGTTTACGCAGACTCGTAATGCTCGTGTGCGCGAAGTGAAGGCGATCATTGCGAAGAATAAGCCGGTGCTTGACGTTGAGGAAGTAACGATTAGTGTTGATGCTGCTCGGGGTGTTGCTGGTATTCGCGTTAAGAACAAGAAGGACTATGGTTTCTTTAAGATTGAGCAGGCTAGGAACGAAGTTCTTGATGATTTTATTGCTCGCATGGAAGGCTTAGATCAGCAAGCCTTGTTGCATGTGATGGTTACGCCGGATACGTTGCGCGCGTTTGATGGTGGTTCTTATGTTGGGCCGCGTGTTATTGATACGAGTCCTACGGCTAGGGTTCGTAGTGGTCGTTTGGTTGAGAGCCAGGGCATTCTGTTTAAGTCTGGTTTGGAGCAGGCAAAGTTTTGGGAACGCTTGTTGTTTGATACTGCTGAGTTGAAGAATGCGCAGGGTTGGCAGCGAAAGATTGGCGATCTTATTGAGGCTACGTGTATCCCTATTCGCCCTTCGCAGACAACTCTGGATCGAGCAGCTAGGTACGAGGCTGGCGGGTTGGATGCGCAGGACGCTTTAAGTAGGGCTGTTGCTGATGAGGACATTATTAAGTCGGCTAATCAGTTTAAAGTTATTCGTCCTTCTGATCCTCGTGGTGGTACTCCGTCAGAGAATATTCAGCTTGGCGTGGCTAGGACTGTGGCTCCCCAAACAGTTGAAGATATGTTTTTAAGTTACGTTGGCTTGGACAAGCTTAGTGATGGCGATTACTTGTTGATGCCAAAGGGTGTTTACGATGGCATTCAGAATGCAATTAAGAACCAATCGTTTAGGTTTACTCCTGGCACGTTTGGCAGTGGCGCTAATAAGGTTACTCGTGCGTGGCGCGACTTAACGCTAAACATCTTTCCAAAGACCGCCTTTAATAACTTTGTTGGTTCAGCAATTCTTGCGTTTCAGGCTGGCGCTACGCCGCTTGATTTCTTTTATGCGTATCGAGCAATCATGGGTAAGGCTGATGCGAGGGGACATGTGTATGCGTTCCCGCCCGAGTTGCGTCAGCGATACTACGAGCAGTTGACTAATCGTATTGGTGGCGGGACTGGTAAGACCGCAAAGCTAGTTAACGGTTACGCGACAACTGAGACGGCGTTTGCTTGGACTGCGTATTGGATGAACACGATGCGTCGATTGAATGGTGCGAGTGAGGACTTGTCTCGTGTTGCTGTGTGGTATTCGCAGGCAAGGAAGCAGGCTGTTAAGACGGCGGCGCAGGATGCTGATGAGATTGCTTATTTTGCAAGTATGCGTCGGTTGACTGATTCTTCTATGGATCTTGTTGAGGCTATGGCTAGGAATGATCCTCGTTGGGAGTCGGCTAACGAGTTGTTTCTTCAGAAGTCGTTTGACTTTCTTGGTGATCTTCATCAAGGCGGAAGGCTTCAGGCGACGCTGCGTTTAGCTATGCCGTTCTATCAGTGGTACGCGCATATCTTGAAGCTGACGTTCTTTACGATGCCGGTTAAGTATCCTGGTCGAGCATTGTTTCTTCAAATGTTGGGTAGTATTGGTGAGGAGTATGTGAAGGAGCATGGCATTCTTCCTTCTGGCTTTGATGCGCTTTACCCAATGTTTGAGGGTGTCATTCCGCTTAGTACGTCTACGGAGATTGTTGGTGGTGGGCCGCAGAAAGTTACGTTAGGGCTTGGCAGTAACTCGTGGTATCCGCAGGGTACTGTTGCTCCTTTTGCGACGCAAACTATTGACTCTACTTTGGGGATGACTAATCCGCTTATTAAGACTCCGGCGCTTGGGATTGTTTCCACTATTGCTGCTCTTGGTGGTTCGGGTGCTTTCAAGCTTAAGGGTGATGATCTTATTCTTAGGTCTAAGGATGAGAATGGTAATCCGATTACTGGTGGTTCTGAGCTGTTTTGGTGGAACGTAAATAATGCTATGAACATTATTCCGTTGGCTCCGTCGCTGGTTGATCTTGCTGGTAAGGCTGATACGAGCGTTCCATTCTTTAATGATAAGCCTCGACCTAAGCGCGATTTGGAGATTAGTAATCCTAGTCCTAACGTGAGTCTTGGCGAGTTGTTGGGTAATCCTAGTTTTGGTAATGCGGTTACGTTCTTTGGCAAGTTTGCGTTTGGTTTGAACTTCTCTAACGCGCCTGGTGTTGGGCCTATCATGGTTAACAAGTATTCAAATGCTTACGAGTCTTATTTGAACGATGAGAAGCAAGAGCTTAAGAACATTGCGGATAATCTTGCGCGGCTGCACGCGGAGCAAAACAAGTGACACGCACTTATATATGGTACGGACTTTCTAGCGTTACTGCTAGTTCTTTAAGGCTTGATGAGGATGTTTGTTATCTTATGAACAATCATCAAAGCATCATACAAGTACAGCAGTATGGTCTTTCAGCCCCCCCCAACCCCCCCCACACTACATGAACATTCCAAGCTTGTCAATCGGGGAAGACAATGCTCTTAGGGATAACCTTAAGATTCTTCAGAAGCAAACGCGCTTTAAGGTAGCGAACATTGATGTGCCTGTTGAAGTTGACTTGCCCGAAGTGAACGCTCCGGTGGGGCAGGTTGGTAATTCGTCGGCTGCGCTTAATGGTTTGAAGGACGCGAACATTCCTATTCCGCCTACGTCTAAGATTGGTGCGGCTGTTGTGCGCGCTGCGCTACAGATGAGGGGAGTTCCTTACTCGTGGGGTGGCGGTGGCGCTGGCGGCGCCTCTAGGGGCATTGCGCAGGGCGCTAACACCGTAGGCTTTGATTGCTCTGGTCTTACCCAATACGCCTTTGCTAAGTATGGTGTGACGATTCCGCGCGTATCACAGGAGCAGTTTCGTGCTGGCACTCCTGTTCCAAAGAATGCTATGCGTCCAGGTGATCTTGTGTTTTTTCATCCGCAGAGTGATGGTCAGCCGGGACACGTAGGTATCTTTATTGGGAACGGAAAGTTCCTTCAAGCACCACAGACTGGTGACGTTGTGAAGATCAGCGAGCTGTCGAGTCGTAGTGACTTGATGGGTGTAAGAAGGTTCGGATGATTGACGACGACAACGTACAGGTTATTCTTTACCGACTGGAGCTTATGGAGAAGACGCTGGAGCAGATTCACACTGAGGTAAAGCGCACAAATGGGCGAGTTACGGAGCTAGAGATGGTTAACGCCGCATATAACGGCGAGTTAAAAGCTAAGTACATTCAGCGCGTTGTCTTTACAACCGTATTGAGTGGCGCGCTTCTTGCTGGTATTGTTTGGTTTATCCAAGCCGCAATTTAATTGTTGCAAAGTTTAGTAGGAGTCTGCGTATTCGCGTGGTATTCTAGTTGCGTAAGCAACGAGGAGATAATATGAGAACACTAACGCTAACCACTCCCTTGACACGCGGCCCAGGCGTTGATCGTGCGCAGCGTATCCTTACTAATCGGGGATACTTTGTTGGCTCTATTGATGGTGTCTTTGGTGAGCTGACGGGTCGAGCGTGTGTTGACGCTAAGTACTCGCTTGGCTATGCCGCTAAGAATGTGAAGCCGTCGTATGGCACCGACCTTGAAGCGTTCCTGTCGGGCAAGAAGAAGCCGACTCCAGCGATGCGTATCCGCGCAAGCCAGCGCAGCAAGAAGGTTGCGCTTGGTAGTGCGGCGTTGAAGGTTGCGCGCGAGTACGTTGGTGTGAAAGAGAATCCGCCCGGTTCAAACAAGGTGATGTTCTCTGAGTGGTACGGCGTTGTTGGGCCGTGGTGTGCGATGTTTGTTACGTTCTGCATGGTTAAGGCTGGAAGCACAACTTTTGCTAAGGGTACGCGGTATGCGTATTGTCCTTACATTCTTACTGACGCTAGGCAGAATCGTGGCATGACGATTGTTCAGCCGGACGATGCGCGCAGTGGAGACATTGTTCTCTACTCGTGGAACCACGATGGGGTAGCTAATCACGTTGGGCTAGTAGCCACCCCACCAAACGGTGGCATCTCGTTCATTGCCCTAGAAGGCAACACTGCTGTTGGTGCCGATAGTGACGGTGGCGAAGTGATGGTACGCCAGCGCCACATCAAGGACGTTATCGCCTTCGTCCGAGTCGTCAAGTAACGTACGCCGAACGCTAAGAGGAGGATTATATGCGCGTTGCACGAGTAAACGAAACGTACGGGCTTGGCGACACTTACCGTATCTGGCCCATCAGCGACACGCACTTGGGGTCTGCTGATGTTGACGAAGACTTGCTGAAAGAACACGTAGAGGAGATTCGCCAAGACAAGAACGCTCGCGTCATCTTCTTGGGTGACGTTGGTGACTTGATTGATTGGCGCGACAAGCGATTCCAAGCAGGCATGTGGCCCGAGCGTTACATGGACGCGATGCACGCAGAAGGTGGCATTCCGTCTGAGACGGTTGCGCACGCTGTGGAAATCTTTGCTCCTATCCGCGACAAGATTTGGTGCTGGTTGTCTGGCAATCACGAGTTCACGATTCGCTCTAAGATGGATCGCGAGATTGGTTCGGAGATCGCAGCACAGCTAGGCGTTGAGTACCTGGGTTACGGGGGTTATCTTCGTGTCCAGTGGAAGCGCGGGTCGAGTGGCGCTAAGGGAGCTGAGCATGTTACGGTCTTTGACTTGCATCACGGCTGGCAGGGCGGCAGGACAACTGGCGCTAAGGTCAACCAGCTTGAGAAACATCTTGGGGAATCTGACGCTGATGTTGTATTGCGTGGGCATTCGCACGACCGGCTTGCCCATATCTTCCCAAGCCTCCGCATCACACCTACGAAAATCCGAGATTGGGAACGAGTCGTAGCGCATTGCGGGTCGTACAAGCTTGGTCGAGTAGACACGCAGCGTGGTCAAGAAGCACACGATACGTGGGAAGCGCGCAAAGGCTTTCGTCGCAAGACTACTAGTGTGATGGGGCCGCCGATCATTGAGATGACGATGCGAGAGCCGTCTGAGGGCAGTGGCATGACGACTCCCGCTGGCATACAATACCGTGTGATCCTATAAAGTGGAGGGGGTGAAGAATGAATCTGAATCCGAAGACAAAAGCAGCAGCGATTGGTGCTGCGGCGACCCTGGTGATTGTCTTTGCGTTGGGCCTGTTCGGAGTGGAAGTCCCAGCCGACGTTGCGAGTGCAGTGACTCTGATCGTGAGTGTAGCTGCGGCGTACCTGAAGGACGCAAGTGACTGGACACCGCGCTGATGTTGTAGCGAGCATGGCTCGCGACATTCGCTGGGCTTTGGATGCGCTTCGTGGTGGCGAACCACAAACTGCGGAGCGCATCCTAGCTAGGGCGTTTGAGAAGTACGTGTTGCTTCGCGATGGCGAAGAAAATAGACTTGCACAATCCGACGAGAACGTGTAGAGTCAACTTAACTAATCGGCTTGGAGGCCAAGATGGGTACTGATCTTGTTAGTAGCGCGTCGCTTGACGACACGATTCGTCTCGCTAATGCACTCGCAAAGAGTGGGTTCTACAAAGACATTCGCGACGCAGCTCAGGGCGTAGTCAAGTTGCAGATCGCCAAAGAGCTAGGCTTGGGGATGCGCGGCATCTCTGAAGTCCACATCGTGGAAGGCAAGCCAACCTTGTCGTACCAGGTTGTCTTGTCTAAGGTGCGGATGTTTACCGGGCCGCACGGCACGGATCGTTACTCGTTTAAGTACACGCGCCGTGATGATGAGTGCGTTGAGATTGAGTGGCTCATCAACGGCGAGGTCGTTGGCACGAGCAAGTGCGACACGGAGGACGCTAAGCGCATGGGCTTGGATGGTCGTGGTACGTGGAAGAAGTATCCACGCCAGATGCGCACAGCTCGCGCGGCTACTGAAGGTGTTAATGCTTTCATGCCAGAAGTCATGGGTGGTAGTATCTACACACCAGAAGAAATGGGTTTTGATTCTGGTTCAAGTTTCGACGGCGGTGCTGCTGTCGAAGCCGGAGAGGTGAGTGTTCTTCCCTCCTCACAGGTGGCCTCCTCAGACGCTCCCTCTCCGGCACCCCTAACTCTCAAGTCTGCCGACGAGAAGGCTGACGACATGGTTACTGAAGCCATCGTCTTGCTTGACGCTGCGGAAGAAACCCTTGAGGGCGAGGTGATTGATTACACGGATACGTGGATTGAGATGTGCAAGAAGTTCTTTACGGACAACGTGGAACACAAAGCAGAGTACGCAGAGCTGCTTCAGAACGCAGGCTACTTGCCGCCCGACAAGTTGACAGCGAAGGCTGTGTACGCAACACTCGCGGAAACGCTTGGCCCTCGTTGTGGCGAACTTGACTTGTTGATGAAAGAGTTGGCATGATGACTAGCATCCCGAATGGGGAAGTCTCCGCATCCAAAATCAACACAGCCTTCGGGCGTTCTGGTTGTGGCATGAAGTTCTACTACCGCTACGTTGAGGGCATCCGTGGCGTGATGCGCGCACCCGCCGTGGCTGGCATCGCGTACGACGAAGGCACGCGCCAGTTGCATGACAACATGATTGCTGGCGAAACGATTGCTGATCCGTGGGAAGTCTTCGTACATTCCGTGGAGAATCCTCGCGAGACGAATCGTGACGGCGAACTAGTGGAGTACGACTTGAGTGAGATGCCACTAGACATTGTGGATCGTGGCGTTAGCGCGCTCCGCATGTACGAGGGGCAGGCCGTCAACATGAAGCCACTCGCTACCCAGGTCTACGTTGAGGCATCGTTTTCTGAGACGGACGCAAAGCTGATTGGCTACGTTGATCTTGTGGAGGCAGCGAGTGACGGGTTGTGTGTGTCTGACATTAAGTCGAGCATTAACCCTCGTAAGAAGTGGGACGCTGTTGGTGCATCTCGCGACGCACAGCTTGGTATCTATAGCGTGCTGGTTGCGAACCAGATGGAGGCTCCGGTGACTGTTGTTGGTTGGAGGCACGCTCGTTTGGGTGGCAAGCTTGATGTTTCCTCTACGCATGTGAAGGCTCCCGATGCTGACACCGTGATGAATCGTCTGTCTGGTTGGATTCGCCAGCTGGAGCATTGGTGTTCTACTGGTGATTTCCCTGCGTCCGGGTTAGATAAGGATGCGTGGGTTTGTTCGGAGAAGTATTGCGACTACTACAATCGTTGCGCGTACGGCAACAAGTCGCAGCATGTTATTCCTATCACGATTGGAGAGGCACAATGAGTGCAGTCATTGAGACTAAGGACGAAGCGATTAACCGCGTAGAGCGAAACGCTAACGCCGAGTGGAGAGTTGCGGCGTACAAGGCGTGCTGCTTGTGCGCGCATCAGTGGATTGAGTTCTCAACGGATGACGTATGGGAACTGATGGATGCTTTGTTTCCCGATTGCCAGACGCATGAGCCGAGGGCAATGGGTGCGATCATGCGTCAAGCTGCGCGTGCTGGGAAGATTGAAGCAAGCGGTAAGTACTTCAAGTCAAGAAGGCCGGAGTGTCATGGTCGCCCAGTGGCGACTTGGGACAGTTTGACTTTTGACCACGATGCCATGATGACTGAACTTTTAGGTATGCAAAACAACAAGAAGGAGACAACAGTATGAGCATGTCGAGCGTAACAATGATCGGACGGCTAACCGCCGACCCCGAACAGAAGATTCCAGCAAGCGGCAACCCGTACACACGGATGCGCGTAGCATGGAACAACAAGAAGGACACGCCAGGATACATTGACGTAACCCTCTTTGGGCGCACAGGCGAAATCGCTGCGCAGTATTTGAAGAAGGGTAGTCAGTTCTGCTTGAGTGGTTCGCAGCTTGAGTGGCGCGAGTACGAGAAGGACGACGAGAAGCGCGTCGCCTACTCCCTTGTTGGCGGCAACCTTACGTTGCTTGGCAACAAGGATGACGTTGCTGGCGAGCCAACACCTAAGCCTGTCGTTTCGGATGACGACATTCCGTTCTGATGCGAAGCTTTCTAATCGCTGCGCTCCTGCTAGTCGCGCCGACTGCGACGGCAGGAGCCTACCCTTTGCTGCAAACCCGCAGCAAGACCGAGTATCCGCCCCACTACAAGACGTTCATTGCTATCGCTAAGTGTGAGCAGCCGTCTCGTGGTGGCGGCGGGTGGCACGGCATCGCTTGGAAGCAAGAGTACAACTACAGTTTCAAGGGCGGAATGGGAATGACCACGCAGAACTGGATGGACTTCAAGCGTAAAGGACAACCAGACAACATGGCTAAAGCCACACCCGTCGAGCAACTCTGGGCTGCGTGGCGCTTGTATAAGTGGGCCGACAAGACTTACCCAGGCTATGGCTGGACAGCATGGGAGTGCAGTCCAAAGGTTGGCTTTCGTGGAGAAGGGACATGGAAATGAGAGTCATCCTTAGTGGTTGCGGTACGTTCGGTAGTGTCTATCGGCAACGCATTGTGGAACACAAAGACTACGAGCTGGTCTGCGTTGTTGACAAGGACGCTCGCATCTTGACGACGCAGACAAGTGGAGTGATCGGCACGCAGACACTAGAAGAAGCAGTGTCTAACGTGGATGCGGATGCTGTAATCATTACGAGTCCGACTGGTACTCACGCGCAAGCGGCGAGGTATTGCTTAGAGAATAATCTGCACGTATTGTGCGCTAAGCCTGGGCCGCAAAGCATTAAGCAAGCCAATAAGCTTGCGTATCTAAGCCATGCGCATTCGCGCGCTTGTGTCGTTGACTACACTATGCTGAACACACCAGAGGTTGACTACATACATTCGGTGTTTGCTGCGTACAATCCGCCCTACTTTATGACTAGTCTTCGTAGCGTGATGGGGCCGCCTCGACCAGAGGGCGCAGTGTGGGACTTGTTGTCGCACGACGTTGCCACGTTCTGCGAGTTCATGCCACGCGGCATTGTCGTATCGTCAGTCAAGTGTGTTGCCAACAGGCGTGGCGTAACAGCAAAGCTTGCGTGTGGCGGCATGGTCGTGGCGGAGATGGAGGCAGAGTATGCGTGTGACGAACCAATAAAGCGCGTGTCGTTTGACATTGCTGCTAAGAACACGATGGTCAATCCTGTTGTAAAGCTTACGTGGGATCAGAACTTCCGCGAAGTTTCAACTAGGGCTGAGGGTGCTAATAAGTCTAACCAAGAATTTGGCAAGTGGCCCGACCCGATCACGCTCGCGCTAGACAACTTTTTGTTTGAGACGGAAACAATAGGTAAAGAGTTCTACCTACCCGTTGCAACTCTGCGTATGCAAGACGTTACTCGTGTGCTTGATGCCCTTCAAGACTCGTTTGAGAATGATGGGTTAGAGCAGACGGTGGAGGTGTGAAGGTTTGGTGCGACCATTGCCAAGACTTTACGATCTTGAATCCTCGTAAGGTCTGCTTGTGGTGCGACACTAAGATTACGACGAAGAACATTACTAGAGCGAAGATTGAGGAGGCGCGATGAGTACGTGGAAAGACATTGAGCCACACCTGGAGGCGGCTGCGCTTGACGGTGTGTTGTTGCTTGCTGGCTTGGCGACAACGGTTGAGCATCCAGGTCGGTGGACTACAAGATCGTTAGACATTCTGCGCACACGTTATGAGGCGGGGAATGCTGAGCATAAGGATTCGTGGGAGGATTGGAGTAGGGATCGCTTCTTACGAGAAGGGCGAGAGGAAGCTCTTGACTTGATCTTGTACTTGGCTATGATGCGTGTTGTACACAAAGATTAATGAGGGGATAAAAATTGAGTAAGACCCTGACAGTAGGCAGTACGTTCACTGGTGTGGGTGGCGCTGATCTTGGCTTTGAATGGGCAGGCTTTGACATTGCTTGGCAATGCGAGCTGGACAAGTGGAAGCGCAGCGTTCTTTCTGCACACTGGCCCGACGTTCCATGTTACGACGACATTACTACGATGCCCGACCCGCCACCAGTAGACGTTATGGTTGGTGGCTTTCCCTGCCAAGACTTATCTGTGGCGGGTCAACGGAAAGGATTTACTGGTGAAAGATCAGTCCTCGCTTTTGAGTTCCTCCGAATTGCAGAAGCTATCAAACCACGATGGCTCGTACTTGAGAATGTTCCAGGACTCCTCAGTTCCAACAAGGGACTTGACTTCCAACGACTCCTCAGCGAAGTGGCCGCTTGTGGGTACGGCGTGGGATACCGTTGCTTGGATGCCAGATATTTTGGAGTACCGCAGCGGCGCAGGAGAATCTTCGTTGTCGCCCGTCGAGCCGAAGTTAACATCAATCCTAGAGTCGCAAGTGGACTCGCGCTTCGCGCTCTCTGCGAAAGCGGCAGCGGGGATACTACGTCGTGCGTCCCGCCGTGGCAGGACACTACCCGAACCATTGGGGGAAGCGTTGTTGCGTATCGTAAAAGCGCCCGAGTAAGCAAGCCGGGAACCCCGGAAACCTGGGTTGAAGATGGTCAAGCAAACACACTTAACTCGTTTGATGTTGGCGATGTGCGTACCACTCATGCTGTTGTTGTTAGTCCTGTTGCCATTGCTTTTGGTCATACGCAAGGCATTGACATACAGCCCAGCGAAACGCATACGCCTACGTTGCGCGTTGGTGGGGGCGGAGCTGCTGTTGCGTATAGCATTCGTGAGGATGCGAGCGCCGATACGTTTAGCGCGACGGAGATTGATACTGCTCGTTGTTTGCAGAAGCATCAGCCTTCCGTGCAGTCGCATCACGCACAGACATTCATTGCTCAGCAGGTGTCGCCAACGCTGAGCAAGTACAACCTTGACTCACGCAGCCCCCAGTCAGAAGAACAACAACGCATTGTTGGCGCGGTACACGAAGCAACAAGCATAGTGCGAAGGCTTACGCCAACAGAATGCGAAGCACTAATGGGCTGGCCTTGTAACTGGACGGCACCCGAAGGAATCAAAGCACCAGACTCTCGCCGCTACGCAGCGTGCGGAGACGGCATCGTTGCTAACGTAGCCTACTGGATTGCACAACGAATCAAGATGATAGAAAGCGAACAAACATGAGACAATACTTAGGACTTGACGTAGCCCCGCTTCGCATTGGTTGGGCTGTTGTCTCTGAAAATGCTGGAGTCATCAAGCCCGTCGCACACGGCACCCACCTGTTTGACAAGAAGGAATGGATCGTTCCGGCTATGCGTGCTGAAGCGATGGAAGATTTGCATGACGCGCACAAGATCGAGCCTATTGGCATTGGCATGGAAGCTGTGTATGTCGGCATCAACAAGCTTGGTTCTATTCGTGCTGCTATGGCGCTGGGTCAGATTGAGAGCGTGTGTGATTACGAGTGGCCTGATGCTGAGCAGAAGATTCTGACGGCAACACAGTGGCGCAAGGTGTGTGGCATTCCCCAGGGCGGCAAGGTGCCGGTGATGGAGTGGGCTGAGGCGTACACTGGTGAGGAGATCACTAGCCAGGATGATGCTGATGCGTTGGCTATTGCTTACGCTACTGCAATGTGGTTCACGACTGACCATGAATGAAGAAGAATGGTTCCAGCGTGCTGTTGAGGACGAGCTGCAAAAAGTCATTGATCGTATTCGCGCTAAGGGGCAGGACGTTCACAACGTAGGTTCGCTACGCAACAAGGTCAACAATGACTTGAACGCTAGCCGTGGCACAAGCGCGTGGGTTGCACTAAAGCAACGCTACGATCCGATGCCGCGCAACGAGATGCGTTGGTGCTGCGTATGCGAGCGCCCACTATCTAGCCAAGCTGCTACGTCGTGGTTAGAAGATAAGCGTGGCGACACCTACTGTGGTCAAGAATGCAAAGACAACACGGCACGCCACCCTATCCCGTTCGCTGAATGGAAGGCCAGGGTTAGGGCGAATGGTAGTGCGAGTGCGCCGCGTCGAGACATTGTGGGTGGCGAGCTGGTTGACGGCCCACTCATTACGATTACGTGGGATGACATAAAGAATGTGGGCAAGCCGTTGCCTGCTGAGGTGGTGCGTGAGGTGGCACAGATTGATTGGAGTGTTGAATAGCACGCTACTGTGTGCTAGCGTTTGCGTATAACTAATGAGAGCGGAGGCATACCGTGGAATTGATTGTCGTAACTATTGTCGTTGTGATCTTGTTTATGTTCACGCTAACTAGAGCCGGAGGAATGAAATGAGTACCATTGTTGAACCTTTGAGTCAGTCCCCGTTGTATCGCACGATGTGGCGCAGCATTATGCACGCCACCGGCAATGCTGAGACTGCCGATGCTGTGATGCTGAGTATCGTTGACTCGCACCCGCACTTGTCTGAAGTGTGGGACGCGAATACTTGTCGCGCTTGCAAGGCTATCCTCCAGGGTGTGGACAAGGCGCTCGACTCTCCGTACTGTGAGTGCTGCCGAATGGATGAGAATCCGCCAGAGTATTACGATGCGAATCTGAAGATGTATGGTGGTGAGTGATGGCTACTATTGGTCGCATCAAACGCAAGAAGCTTGACAATAATCGTGCCGTGCGCGTTGCTCGTGGGGCTGCTAGTGTTGCCGCTCGTGCTACTCGTGCTGCTAACAAGAAAGCTAGGTGGTTCTAATGCTGGATGATCTTCGAGAGTACTTGCCTATCAATCCGCCAGACTTTCTTGCAGAGGAGGAGCCGGAGATTACGCACAATTGCTGCTGTTGTGGCGTTGAGCTTGGTGCGGATGCGTGGACGGATGACAACGTAAACTATTACTGTGGGGTTTGCGACGAATTGGCTATTGCCGCTTGACATTGGCGCGCCGATGCGCGTAAAGTAATCGTGTTACCCATTGACTTGGAGGTCAAACTAATGAGCGACAGAACAGACGGTCTGGTTACGTGCGGAAGCTGCGGATACAGGTGGATTTACAGCGAGAATCCTACGCCAGCGTATCGCTGCCCGAAGGAGGCAGACCACAAGCCGGAAGAAACGGATGCGGAGCGCGACAATAGGCGCGTCATGTTTGCGCTATGCAATTCGCTGGGCTGGGACATTGAGACGGACAACGATGGTGACTACGTTATCTACCCTGGTATCACCAATCCAGAATGGCACGTACGCCACAATTATGGGAGCGTTGTCTAATGACTGACGAAACTTACATTGATCTGGAGAACCGGCTTGACTTTCTCTTGCCCGAGAAGCGTGGCTATGGCGGTGATATGCGTAAGCTCTTGCGCTGCGCTATCAGCACGAAAGATTGGCTGCTAGCCGACGCTATTGAGCGCGTCGTTACCGAGTTGTTGCAGCGGATGGAAGCGCAGGATGCGGAGCTGCGAGAGTTTGACGCATGGGTTTCCGAGTGTGAAGCGGAGGCTACCCGGTGATAACGGTTCGGTTCGGAATCGAGCGGCCCGACACGGCTGCGCTACTGATAGGCGTAACCGCATTGCCTGACGGTACAGCGTGGCGTGATGCTATTCCTGCTGCTGCTGCTGCTGATTGGGATTACCTGGCGGCGGGTTGGGTTGACGTTTCTTCGTGGCGCAGGTCGGGTACGTTTGTGTCTCGCGTTGTCTTGACGCGCTGATCGTAGCGTGATACTTTCCGCTTGTAATTATTGACAGCCGCCACGCGCGGCAGATTGGATAGGCAAGATGACAGAGCTAATGCGAGACGAACACGGATACGGATACGATCTACCTGGGCCATTCTCCGATGCCACCAGCATAATGCGCGAACACCGCGAACGCGGCGGGTACTACTTCGAACCCGAAACGATGCGTTATTTCCGAGCGCGCTGCCACAGGGTTGTCGCTGGCGCTATCCTCATTGATTCGATCCGCCATGACGATGAGGCGCGCGTCTATCGGCTCACGGTAATGACGCAAGGGCGAGGCATGTCACGCATACCCGATCCGCGCGATGGTGCAACCACGTTTGACACGTTAGACAAAGCACGCCGCGCAGCTGAGCGCGTTTGCAAGGCGTGCGGCGTGCCGTCCTGGTATCGGTCGGCGAATAAGTTGCCGCGTGATTGGGCGTACGTTGCAGAGCCGGAAAGCGTGACGGCATGACTGGCGGCGAATCGTTCGCAGATTGGCTATCCGTCATCGTGGTGTCAGACGATCCCGCCAATGGTGGCGCGGGTCTGCTTACCCTCACGGATTGCGCGAAGTGCGACGGCTACGGCATCGTTGAGCATTCGCACCGTAGCGGGATGCGGCTAGCGCCCTGCCGTAAGTGCAACGGGGAAGGGAAACCGGCAAGCGTGGCGAACGTGCCAGGGAAAGCTACCGGAAAGGCTACAGCATGACACTCGCACCGTACATCTACCTAACGCTAGCCGTAACGCTAACGTGCCTCTGCCTAATCGTGATGACTTGGACTGAAGCACGTGACGCGGAGCGCGAAGCGGCGCAGGCGTGGACGGATTACCTAGACCGGCACTAACTACCGCGCGCACCACGTACGCTACAGGCTCCCCGGTCAACATGACGGGGAGCCTTTTTGCTGCGCTGCTGCTGCTCGACTGCTGCCAATCGCCGCGCCCAGGTAAGCGCCAACGCGGTCAAAGCTATGGCAGCGCGCATCGCGTTGGGTCGCTTGACAACGCGCAGCGCGTCGGGCAATCTACCCGTACCGGCAGCACCGCCGGAGCAACGAAAGGTCATCATGCAGACGTACACGTACCGCGTTAGTTTCCTACCAGAGGATCGCAACGTTTCGGCAGAGGAATGTATGCCGATCCAGCACTACCCGACGCGCGTGGAAGCACTAGCCGCCGCCGCACGTGACGCAATGGCAACCGCGTACAGCGAATGCGCGGCACAGGGCTTATCCGGTTCGCCAGAGGGACGCGCCTATATGCGAGCCGCCGCCGCACTAATTGAGCGCGTAGCACGCGAAGCGATCGCAAAAGCAGACGCGCCAATTGGCGCTCAGGTTGCCGTCCACGTAAGTGGACTCAACCCGCGAACCATCGGATGCTACGCCATTGACGCAATCAAAAAAGAGGACAACATTACGCCAGACGTAAACCAGATTGCAGACGACGCAATCCAGGCAGGCATTCGCAGCGTGCAAGACGCGCTAGGCGTAGACTCTGGCGACTACGCAAGCATCCACTTTGGCGACCGCGAAGGTAACGCGCTTGCCGACATATTCCGCGAATACGCAAGCGCCGAAATACAATGGGCAACCGATCCAATTCCGCCCACGCCATTCTCTGCCCTCCGCGTACTAGACCGCGTGCAACTACTTACCAGCGTGGAGCGCTTCCCACACTTTATCGTCGCAGCAGGCGAAACGGGAACCGTCAAGGAAATAGACCTAGACGCAAAATGCAACCGCCAGGAATACTGGGTCAAGATGGACAACCCGATTGAGAATTGCGAGGAATGGGACAATTGCATATTGTGGACGTTCCCCGACGACGACGATTGCGGGGAGACACTAGCCCGACTCTAACCCACCACACCACCACACCACCAGCGCGGCACGCTTCCACAGGTGCCGCGCTTTTTTATGGGCGCAGCAAACCGGGGAACCGCAACCCGAATGCCTGCGTTTCGCGTGGTGGTATCGGTTCCGCGCGTGGCGGAGCTCCAACCCTGCAAACCTGCAACCCTGCCGCGCCCAGGCAAGCAGGCAAGCCAAAGCGACGTGTACCCAACCCCCCCGCGCGCACGCACACATGACAAGACGTAGGTCGTGTTTGTTTGTGGGTAGGTTGTGTATTGGGGTTTGATGATCTTTTGATTGATCTTCAGCAAACCACGGTGTGCTAGTGCGTGTGGTTTTCTGCTCCCCCCCTAGTCCCCCCCTCGTGGGTCGCGTTTTGGGAGCGAGTTGTGTCTTGGTTGCGACTTGTCTGGTTGTCGCTGGCAGCACGCTATTGGGTAAGGGTTAGGCAGTGCTGCGCCAAAGCCCCTCTGACGGGCGATCTCCGCTGTTGAGGCGGGTTGCTTATGATTGTATCATGGAGGCGTGGACGAAGAAGACTTCTATGGTTGGTCAGAGTGGGTCTTTCGATGCGTCTTTGAAGATTCTGGGCGGCGTGTTATGCGTGTCTTTGCGGCGTGCGAGTATGATGCGTGGGTAACATTTACTTTGATGACTGGCATACAAGTTAATCTTGACGGATTGGAGCATTGGTGACGAAACGCGCAGACCTTAAAGAAGCTCGTGACGATAAGAAGTCTCTAGAGGACTCGTACGGGCTTGTGTCGGATGATTTTTTGGTGAAGAATTATATGCCGACTCGTACTATTGGCGAATTATCTGATGAGCAGATGGATGAGGCTATTGAGATGGCTCGACTCGGCGCGTTTGAAAAAGCGATTGCCAGGGTGCTAGGCGTTAATGAGGCTGTGTTCTTGTCTGCTTTAAAGAAAGGTAAGGATGGGAAGACGGGGCATAATGGTACAAGTCAGAAGCGCGTGGATTTTGCTAAACGCTTTTATGATGCACGCAAAGAACACATGAAGAAAAGCCTGCGCGTAATTAGTGAGGCTGCTGATGAGGGTGATTGGAAGCCAGCAGCTTGGCAACTAGAACGCTCTTTTGGGTTTGTAAAGAACGAGACGGTCGAGGTAGAGGCTGGGCCGCAAATCATGTCGCTTATGCAGCTCGCACAGATTCCGTTAGAGCAAGCCCAAGCAACACTCCAGGTTGAGGGCGAAGTAGTTGTAGAACCAGATGAGTGACGAGTCGCTTAGTGTAGAAACCGCGCGCCTACGCGCAAAAATGGCTGACCCAGTGTGGAAAGCCAAGAATCTTTTTGGTTTTGATCCGTGGTCTAAACAACAAGAAATCCTCAAAGCACTGCGTAAGAATAAGCGTGTAGCGGTTCGCTCCTGCCACGGAGTAGGCAAGACTGCCGTGGCTGCTACTGCTGTTCTCGACTTCATGACGGAAGGGCCATGTCGTGTAATCACCACTGCGCCGACATGGAGCCAGGTCGAGCAACTACTCTGGCGCGAAATTAACGTACGACACTCTAAGATTCCGGGCGGTAAAGACGCTTTCGGCAAAATGTTCAAGTCAAGCCTTGAAGTACGCTCCGACTGGTTCGCAATGGGACTCTCGACTGACAAGCCAGAACGATTCCAGGGTCATCACGCGCCACGGATGATGCTAGTCGTAGACGAAGCGAGTGGTATTGACGAAGCTATCTACGAAGCAGCCGAAGGTTTCCTTACCGCCGACGAAGCTCGCGTGCTGTTGATTGGAAACCCGACTCGACCAGCGGGAACCTTCTACAAAGCCTTCCAGAAAGACTCTGGTTGGTACCCAGTACACATGAGTGCCTTTGATGCGCCGTGCTTTACGGGCGAAAAAGTTTCTAAAGAGGCAGAACGCGCGCTAATTACGCAAGAATGGGTGCAGGACGCTAAGCAACAGTGGGGTGAGGACTCGTCTGCGTACAAGATTCGCGTCTTGGGCGAGTTTTCGGAGACTACAGGCCGCCAATACTTCCAATTTCTAGAAAAAATCGTGCCTATTGACGCTAAGAAGCGTGGTTTTGTGCGGGGAATGCCTGTTCCTGGTGGCAGAGTAGAGTTCTATGACGACCACAAGGGCGGAATGCGCATGTGGGAACCACCCAAGACTGGCGTTGGGTACATTATCTTCGCGGATGTGGCAGGATCAGTGTCTTTTGACGAGTATGAGCGGCGCGAAGCGCGTATCGGGTCGGGTGCGGGGTCGGATTACTCTGTAGCAGAAGTGCTACGCCAAGATACTGGCGAACAAGTAGCCGAAATCCGGTATCGAGCCGACGTAGACGAGTTTGCCGACGATCTTGCACGCCTGGGACGCTTATATAACGATGCGATCATCGCGGTGGAGCGTAACGGGCCGGGAACCGCCGTCCTAACCCAACTAAAGAACACTATGGGGTACCCGCGTATCTGGCGACCACGCAATCCGATTGGCGTAAAGACGCATATGGATCAAACGCTAGGTTGGAACACGACTAGTGCCACGCGACCCATCATGTTGAGCGCGCTACAGGCCGCTATTCGCGACGAACCGCACCGAATCAAGAGCGAAGCACTCATAGATGAGATTCGCACGTTCGTATTTCGGGATCGGAATGGTAGGGAGCCTCGCCCAGAGGCAGATGAGGGTTGCCATGACGACTTGGTGATGGCTATGGGTGGTGCGCAGGCTGTGTGGCAACAAGAATGCACTACGCCTATTCGCCTTGCGGAGCGTCCAAAGGTTGAGCCGCAACCTAATCTTCAGAAGCGCGCGCCACGCTTTGTTATTGGGAAGCGTTAGATATAGTTATTGTATGAGCGAGTTTAGTCCTCCAGCCGGTGCGCGCAGCGCAGCTCGTCGCGGCTTAGAACTTGTAAAGGCAGGCAAAGCTGGTGGTGGCTTTGAACCCGCTACTGCTGCTCGCGCGCGGAAGATCGTTGCTGGCGATCCGCTTACGCGCGATGGTGTTATGCGTATGCACTCATTCTTTAGTCGTCACGCAGTAGATCGCAAGCCCGACTGGGGTAAGAGTGGTAAGGAAACGCCTGGTTACGTGTCGTGGCAAACGTGGGGCGGGGACGCTGGCGCGTCATGGTCGGCGCGTCTTGCAAACAAACTTAGAGAATCCGCTAAGTAAGGTATAGTTCTGCTGTGAACAAAAAAGGTAAATACGCAAAGCTTGTCGCATCGCTGCAAGCTAAGGGCGCTAAAGACCCTCGCGCGCTTGCCGCAAGCATTGGTCGCAAGAAACTAGGTAAGGCAGAGTTTCAGCGTCGCGCTGCTGCCGGTCGAGCCGCAGCAGACTAAGTAAGGTACACTTTTCCCATGCCAAACTTTCAAAAAGACCCCAATAATCCTAAAGCAGACTTTTTTAACACTGCTATTGGTGGAGCGCCAAAAAGTCCAGGCGGCAATAAGGTGCCTAAGATGAGCAAGCTTGCTTACAAGCTCAAGTCTAAGGCTATGGAAAAGAAATAGTTTTAATGCATTCGCTTGACCGCATTAAGAAGAAGAACGAGCCGACCGTTAGCATCGCGCTAATGAAAATGAAACCCAAGTCGCAGTACGCCGAACCAAAAGAAGACATGCCAATGGACATGACTAGAGACGCAATGGAAGAAGAAGCACCCATGCGTGAAGAAGCCAGCAAAGACTCGTACGAAGAATGCCCGAAGTGCGCCAAGTACCAGATGCTAATTGGCGAAGCTATCGCGTACTACATGCAGAACAAAGAAGACTCTGAAGATAAGCCTGACACGCGCGAAGTAGAAGACGAAATTAACGCGCAAGCAGATTCGATGCAGGACTAACTGCTACACTAATTCGTATGAGCGTACCTCCGAACATGATGGGCGCAGGCCCAATGATCCCACCGCCACCAATGGGCGCACCAATGGGAATGCCAATGGCACCCCCCGCACCAGGCGGCCCTGTTCCCCCAGCGGTAGCTGCCCTTCCGGGCATGGCTGAACTTGCGCAGGCACAGACGATGCAGATGGCGGATCATCAGCGTCAGATGCAGGCGATGCAGCAAGAGATGCAGAATCAGATCATGATGCTTATTGCTTCGCTGCCTACGCCGAATCCTGCTGGTGAGGCTGCTGTGTCTACGCCGATGACTCCGATGATGAGTGGTGCTGGTGCTGGCATGGGTGATTCTGCCGCTCCGGGTGCCGCTGACATGGGAACCCCAACGGGTGCCTACTAACAGTTTTAGTCAAAACGACGAGGCTGTTATTGCCCCGTACACTAGGGGTGTTGCGGTAACTCCAAGCGACACTACTGATTTGGTAGAAGTTTCTCGCGCGCTAAACGTGCATAAGTCGGGTGGGCAATCCCACACTACCGTTAAATGTATTCTTTCTGGCGATACTGTTGCGGTAAGTTTAGTTTTGACAATTGGAGATGTTGTTCCAATTCGTGTTTCTCGCGTATACGCAACCGGGACAGACGCAACTACTGTTGTCGCTCTCTACTGATAGACTCTAAGAATGCCTTACGTTGTACCAACAACCGTTGTAGCAGCCACACGAGGGTTTGCAACAGACTATAACGTCATCGTTAATGATGTTATTGACCACGAGACACGCATTGTTGCGGTAGAGGCTATTGCTGCTGCGGTTCCGTACGCAAATCTTGCTGCTGACGTAAAGAACTTTACGATTAGCACGCCAACGTTTACCACGAACGTGTACACCACAATTTTGACTGACGCGGATAACAAGCTTCTTCTTCTTACAAACGGCGCAACAGCAGGATCGCTCACAATTCCCCTTAACGCAACTGTTGCGTTTGCGATTGGCTGCCAGCTCAACTTGGTTCAGACGGGTACGGGGCAGATTACTGTTAATCGAGCAACTACCGGCGTAACAATCAATGGCTCTACGACTGTGAACTACTTGTTTTCGCAACAATACGCAATGATTAGCCTTGTAAAGACTGCTGCTGATACTTGGGTGCTAACTGGCGACTTTGTGTAATGCCGTACGTTGCCCCGACAACCGTAACTCCAGGTGTACCTATTGCGTCGGCGCTTCATAATGTTCTTGCGGCAGACCTTGTTGACCACGAGTCGCGTATCGGCACAGTAACAACAACAATGAGTAGTGTTCCGTACGCAAACCTTGCGGCTGGCGTAAAGAATTACACAATTGTTAGCGTAACGGCTAGTCGCGACCTGACAAGTGCTGATACTGAGAATAAGATTCTTGTTTCAAGCGGCGCGTCAAATTATGTTTTGACCGCGCCGGGAAGTGGTTTTTTAGCTGGGCAGACTATTAACCTTGCGCGTACCAGCACGGGTACTTTGAGTGTGGTTGGCGCTAGTGGTGTGCTTATTAACGGCTCTAGCAATACGCGCTCTTTAAATGCGGCGTACTCGTATGCGCAACTTATTTGTCTTGGTAAAGACTTTATTCTTGTAGGTGCGTATGTTTAATCGAAGTTTTTTGCGGCGAAGAAAAGTGAGTCAGCTTCCCCAGTCTTTTATTCAATACTCGCTTGCGGGTAGCACTGATTTGTCTGGAATATCTTGTGCGTTGTCAAACGATGGTACTACGGCAATTGTTGGTCAGTATGGTGATGCTTCGTTTCGGGGAACCGCTGTTGTGTGTATTCGTAGCGGCAAAACGTGGACAGAACAAGTTTTGCTTGCTCAGTCCGGTGGTGCGGCTAGTGATAATTTTGGTTATTCGGTTGACTTGTCGGATGACGGCAATACTGCTATTTGTGGGGTTCCGTATAGGGGCGCTACGGATACTGGTGCTGCTGTTGTGTTTACTCGTAGCGGTGCTACGTGGACAGAACAAGCAGTGTTGACGTATTCGGCGGCTGCTGCAAACGACTTGTTTGGTTATTCGGTTTCTTTGTCTAGTGATGGCAATATGGCTATTTGCGGATCGCCAACAAGTGGATCGGGCAATGGTAGGTCGGTCGTGTTTACGCGCAGTGGGGCGACCTGGACACAGCAAGCGGTATTAACACATTCGGTTGGGGCGGCAGGTGCCTATTTTGGCTGGTCGGTTAAATTGTCCACAGATGGCAGTACGGCAATTGTTGGCGCAAGGTCAGATAGTTCTGCTGGGAGCCTCAGGGGTTCTGCTGTTATCTTTACTCGTAGTGGTGTTACGTGGACGGAACAAGCCACTTTAAGATATTCTGCTGCTGCTAATAACGATAATCTTGGCACTTCGGTTTCGTTGTCAAGTGATGGGAATACTGCAATTGCCGGAGCAGAAAACGCCGATCCCGGGGGGGTTTCTGCTGCGGGTCTTGCTGTTGTATTTACTCGTAGTGGTGTTACGTGGACGGAACAAGCTGCGTTAACTTATTCGGGTAAAGCCGCTAATGATCTTTTAGGTATGTCCGTTTCTTTATCCGGCAATGGAAACGCTGCTCTTTGTGGAGCCTATGGAGGCAACATTCCCGTAGCAGATGCGGGTATTGCAATAATGTTTACTCGTAACAATGGGGTTTGGGTTCAAGAATCAGTATTATCGTATTCTTCTGGCGTTGCTGGAGACAATGTAGGACGGTCGGTTGCCTTGTCTAGAGATGGCAATATTGCAATTGCCGGAGCGCCCGGTATTGGTGCTGACGTTGGTGGCGCTATTGTTTTCTATAATCACTAAACACGAACTGATACACTCACACTAATGGCATACACTCGACCATACGCAAGCGGATTCGTAGACTATCCGCTCACCACCACACCAATCAATAGCACCGCGCTCAACACTATTGATGTTGGCGTAAAAACAGTTAGTGATACTGTGGACGGGTTTACTGGTGCGTGGACAGCTTACGTTCCGGCGCTGACTAATACAACTTCGCCTATTACGGTTGCTCGATACGCGAAGATTGGCAAGATTGTTCACTTCTATGTTGTGTTGACGCTTACGGGTGCGCAGGTAACGGGACTCCCAGGAATTGCGCTTCCTCCGTTTGCAATGCTTAGCACAAGCTCTGGCAACTTTGACGTAAAAATGATTGACTCTGGAACCGTGTACGCTGGCGTTGGAGTCGCTGGTACAACTGCAAGGCTTGATTGTTACGCGCTTAACGCTGCCGGAACATACGCAGTTGTTACCGCCACAACCAGTCTTATCCCGTTTACGTGGGGAGCCGCAGACCAGATCATTGTAAGCGGAACATACGAGTCTGCATAATGATCGAGTCCACCGACCCGAAAAAACTACTAGACCGATTCACAAAGTGCTGGGGACAATCCTACGCTAAGCACACGCAGAATTGCGAGTTCTACAAGAAGTGTGACGACGGATATAATGCTGTCATCAAGCCATCTAGTAGTGAGTGGCAATCTGATTTGCATCCTCCGTATGCTTTGCAGATTATTGACATTATTGAATCCAACATTGTTGATGACCAGCCTGACATGCGCGTTGTCCCGGCACAACCAGACGACAGTGATGGTGCGGAACTATTGACGCACATTATTCGCCAGCAACGCTACAAGGATAACTTTCCTGAGAAGTACGCTTTGTTTGTGAAGCAGTCTCTTATTCGCGGCATTAGCGTGGCAAAGATTCCGTGGATGGAAGAATGGCGCAAAGTCCCCACACCAAACTACAAGCCTGATCCGCTCGGACAGCGCCAGCCGTACCAGAATGTTCCGTACCGCCAACAGCCAGGATTCGTCAACGTAGACACTAATCACTTTTTGTGGGACGTTAACGCTACAAGTCTTGACGATGCTGAGTACGTGTTCTTTCGCACGTACGAATCTAAGCGTAGCCTTGAGGCTGCTGGCGTGTACGACAACCTAGACAAGATTGAAGTGCAGACAACGCACATTGGCTTGGACGAGAAAGAGCGTCGTGGTCGAGTAGAAGTAATTGAGTGGTGGTGGCGCGATGGCGCGTCTATGCGCCTTACTGTGATTGCTAACAAGTCTACGATTATTCGTGATTGCATTAGCCCGTTTTGGCATGGACAGTTCCCGTTTGTGGTGGCGAACGTGATGCCGACCCCGTTCTCGTTTCGTGGTAAGAGCATTGTTGAGATCATTAGTGATTTGCAGATTGCCTTGTGGGAGCTACAGAATCAGCGCATTGACAACTCTAAGTTCATGGCTAACGCCGCTATGTTTGTTGACCCGAACACGGATCAGCAAGACATTCGCCTCTACCCAGGAGCCGTCATCCCGCTTCGCCCCGACCAAGTACAAGCGTGGGTGCCTAACATTAGTATTCTCCAGCCGTCCGTGCAGGCTGAGGAGATGCTGAAAGGCGACTTGCAGAACATTACGGGTGCTGTTGGTTACTTGTCTGGTGCTTCTGGCACGGAGATTGACCAGACTACCGCGACTGGCATTAGTGTTATTAGCAACATGGCTGCTAAGCGCATTATTCGTATGAAGCAGCAGATTATGTTTGCTATGCGGCGTGCTGGTGAGCAGCAGATTGCGCTTAATCAGCAGCTTCTACCCGGCCCGATTGCTGTTCGTATTGATCGTGACGCGGCTGAGGATTGGAAGATGGTTAGCCCTACTGACATTCAGGGACAGTACGACTATAAGGTTGAGGATGCAAACGAGTCGCTAATGCGGCAGGAGCGTCGAGCAGAGTCGCTCGCGTTTGCTAACTGGTTTGGTCAGAATTACGCTTTGCTCGTCCAGTCCGGGGTACAGCCGAACATGCGGCGTGTAGCTGAGGATGTTATTCAGGCATTCGATGAAGACCCGAAAGAGTATTTGGGTAATGATCCTTCTTCGCCGGACGGCACACAAGTGCAGAACCCGCTCTTGGTCGGAGGGCCGGGTCAGTCACAGCCGGGGGCGACAACCCCATTTGGCGGTGCTGCTAGTTCTGGTATGACCCCCGGGTTGCCGCCTGAACTCGCTGCGCTTTTCGGGGCCGTCCCCGGCGCTAATCCCTCTCAACCATAGTTATCCGACCAAACCGACCTTCCGACCGGAGGAACAATGAGCAGTAACGATACGACAACAGAAACCGATCCGATTGCTGACGCGATCCTACATGGCGGGAACGTGCCGCCAGCTCCAGAGGTAAATTCTGGTGCAGATGTTGAACCGGAATCTGGTGCAGATATTGCAGTAGAAGAAGAACTCTTGCTTGGCAAGTTTAAAACGTCTGAAGACATGGCGGCTGCGTACCAGAACCTAGAACGCGAGTTCACACAAGCCCGTCAGCGCGCCATTGACCTTGAGTCTTTGCTCGACGACGAGCCAGACGAGGTTGCCCCCGCGTGGAACTCCGCGTTTACTGGCGCTAACCCGCAGAACGAAACTGAGCTTGTTAGTTGGGCCGAAAGTAACCCTGGCGCTGCCGCACAGTGGGCTATTTCTAATGGTGAGCGTGTTGGTCAGGACACTGTTACGGCTTTGTGGGAGCATTGGTTTGAGGTCAAGCCGACTGAGGCTATGGCGTGGTACACAACGCAGCAGACGCAGACAATTGCTTCGCAATACGAGGGTCGCATTGCAGAGTTGCAGGAGCAGATTGCTCCGTTGCGCGATCAGCAGACGCAGGCTCTTTTTGAGTCTAGTCTCGATTCGCTAGAGGGTCAGATTCCCGATCTTGCTGATTATAGTGAGAAAATCCAGGCGTATATTGACAATATTCCTACGGATCAGCTTCACTTGGCGTTCTTTCCGCAGGGCATGGACACGCCAGAGAAGATTCAGGAGGGCGTTAAGAGCTTGTATGCGATTGTTCGTATGCGAGAGACACCCTTGCAGTCCCTACAGCAGGGTAGTGTTAATCAGAATGCGTTTACGCAGTCTCGTCAAGGTGTTGCCGACAACGGGCCTGTGGATTACGATGCTAAGATCAATGCTGCTATCCTTCAAGGATAGAAAGCCGACCAGTACGACCATCGTGGCCCAACCCGACCGTTGGACAACCGCAAACAATCATCCATCATCTAGTTAGAAAGGTTAGGTTACAATTTAATGCCTACCATCCTTACTGGGGTAGTTGACGACGCGGATATCCTGTCCAATCAGCGCGTCGTTGACATGTCCCCAACCATCGCCATGCTTGAGCCTGATGAGGCTCCGCTCACGACGATGCTCCAGAAGACGAGTAAGCGCGCAGCTTT
>Ga0114968_10000241_pt1 | contig 40153 bp, 40 predicted proteins | sample M_130807_EF_Meta_FD_87020 | JGI IMG/M metagenome (GOLD analysis project Ga0114968, IMG submission 87020) | Freshwater microbial communities from Lake Montjoie, Canada to study carbon cycling - M_130807_EF_MetaG | ecosystem: Environmental > Aquatic > Freshwater > Lake | place: Lake Montjoie... | reverse complement strand
TCCTTTTTTATATTCATTATTTTTTCATAATAAATCATATCATTTGCATAATCATATTTATATATTTTAATTAATTCGCCATGTATATTTCGTATTATCATTAACTAATATTATTTATGAATAAATCTTTAAATAATATTATCATATCATTTTATTCGTTTAACATCAATGTTAATTTCTTTTCAATAATATATATACAATATGAATAATTTTGTAAATATGAATCCAATTTCTAGAAGTTCAAATTCTTTGTATTCTAAAATCGTGGCAACTACCTCAAAAATGTCAACAACTACAATCATGATTATTGCCGTCTCTATCATTTTTATTATTTTAGCAATTTATTATTACTATAATTATGTTTCACCAAAATTGAAAACTAATTATCATGTAAATATGGAAGGGGCAAATGGTTCTAATAACTCTGGACCATCAAAACAAGCAGAATTAATGTTTTTTTATGCAGATTGGTGTCCTCATTGCAAAACTGCAAAGCCTATTTGGAATGATCTAAAAACACAGTATCAAAATAAAACAATTAATGGTTATCAAGTACTATTTACTGAAGTAAATTGCACAAGTGAAAGTGCTGAAACAGAGCAAATGATGAATAAATACAACATTGAAGGTTTTCCAACGATCAAACTATTGAAAGATGGACAAATTATTGAATATGACGCCAAACCAAGTAAAGATACTTTGAATGAATTTTTGAATACTGTTCTCTAAATCCACCTTTAGAAAATCCACCTTTAGAAAAGGTGGAGCCAAAAGCTTTGCGTAAGTTGTTTTCTAAAAGGTCAACTATTTTGGATCAACCTTTTTCTAAAAGGTTGATAAATGATTGAGCCGTTTCTACACCTTTTTGATATAATTCTTTGCGAACTTCAATAGAGCTTGCTGAAGACGCCAAATAATTCAAAGTCATATTTTTCACATTGCAAACGACTTCATATTTTATTTTGGGGTTTACATTATTGGAACCCAATGTGTTAAACATTTTAAAAAAGAAGCATAATATTAAATCCAATAAATTAGAGTCTAAATCAACATAATTTTTTTGTTTATTATCATATTGATTACGTAATCCTAATATTTCATTTTCATTTTTACCAGATTCTATACAATATTTTAATGGGTAATTAGCTGCAACTCCACCGTCCATGTAACATTTATTATCTATTATTACTGGAGTTACTAAAATGGGTATCGCTGATGACATCATTACTGCATCTATAAGTGAAAGATCTGGATGCGTTAAATAAGAAATATCCTCTGTAGTAAATTGATTTATTTCAAATGAATAAAAATGCAATTCTATTTTTGAATATTCATAAAATTCTTTCAATGTTATATGAATAGACAAGTCTTTAGCATCTAATAACGGCTTGAAAGCTTTTTCAACAAGAGTTTTGTTGAATATACCTCTGTTTTTGTATGCTTCAAAAATATTACTAATTTTAATATGAAAAAGCTCATGCCAAGGACGCATGATTGCATAATCATTAATCGTTTCCCAATCATATTTTAAACATAATACAATACCTACAATAGTGCCTGCTGAAGTGCCGTATATACTTTCTATTTTTTGCAAATCTATAATTTTATTTTCATCCAAATGTTGAATAATAGACAAGTACTGAAATAAAGTCGGACCTCCTCCAGAAATTACAAGGTGCTTAATATTTATATTATTACATTTTGATTCCATTTATCTAACTATAATAATATTATACATTTATTTTATATAACTTTTTTCTTATTATCTTTTATGGCAAGTATTTTTACTTTGGAAAATATAGAAGATTTTTCAGAAAAATTGAATATAGATGAATTATATGAAAAAAAACGTCAATATGACTTGAGCAGATTAGCTCTTTACAATAAAATATTAAATCGTATTCATGTTAGAATTAAAACAACATCAAGGCAAAAGGTGGACGAACAATTTTGTTGGTTTGTTGTACCTGAATTGATTATAGGTGTTCCAAAATATGATCAGGCTTCTTGTATTGCCTATTTAATGGACAAATTAAAAGAGAATGGTTTTAATATACGTTACATACATCCAAATACACTTTTCATATCTTGGTTACATTGGGTTCCTTCTTACGTGAGAACAGAATTAAAAAAGAAAACAGGTATTATTATTGATGAGTATGGTCAAAAAGTTGATGATGGTGCTGCGGACAATAATAGCACCAACAATGTTTTCGGTTTAACTTCAAATAGAAACAATGGTAAATTGAAAATAGAGGATAGAAATCCGAATGATTTAATGTTTAATATTAAAAATCAAGGTTCTCAACAAAATCAAGATAATTTGAAACAAAAGAAAAATTATACACCTATCACATCATACAAACCATCTGGTAATTTTGTTTACAACGATGATTTATTGAATAAAATAGAGGACAAATTTCTTTAAGTTGTTTTGGGAATTTATTATATTAACTTTATTTTTTTTCCCAAAAGTATTTTGGGATTTTCAATTTTGGACATTTTTTTTGTCCATTTTTCAAAAATCCGAAAAGGTCTTGGAGAAAAACAAACTTTGTTACCATAATTGAAAATTAGCATGTGGTCACCAAAATAATAATTGTAAAATTGTTACGATAAAATTGAAATTATTTTTATGTAAATATTTAGGAACTTTTTTCTGTTGACAATGTAAGAACTATGTTGAAAAGTTCCGTTCCGGAAAGTTCCAATAAATATATTTGTGAGTCATGTTACTATAATACATCACGTTATAGTCAATATATAAGACACCTAGACACACCAAAACATAAAAAAAAGGCGGATTCAACGTTTTGTCAACAAATATCAACAAATGTCAACAAAAAAAGTTCCGAATTTATATGTAATTGTGGAAAAATATACAAAGAAAGAACAGGCTTGTGGAAACATAAGCAAAAATGCAAAGAACCAATATTAAAAAATGATAATGATGCTCACGATGATGATATTGATAGCAATGATGATATTATAAGTGATAAAAAATTAATACTTATGTTGATAAATCAAAATAAAGAACTTATGGAAATTGTAAAAAATGGAACAAATAATATTATTAACAACAATGTAAACAGTAATAACAAAACATTTAATTTGCAGGTATTTTTGAATGAAACCTGCAAAGATGCTATGAATATTAGTGATTTTATAGAATCCATCAAATTACAAGTATCTGATTTAGAAAATGTAGGAAAGGTTGGTTATATTGAAGGGATTTCCAATATAATCATTAAAAACTTAAATGCTTTGGAAGTAGAGAAACGACCCATCCATTGTACTGACAAAAAGAGAGAAGTGATGTATGTAAAAGATGAAAACATTTGGGAAAAAGATGATGAAGCAAATAAAAAATTACGAAAGGTAATTCGGTTAATTGCTCACAAAAATATTTGCATGTTCAAAGCTTTTAGAGAGAAATATCCAGATTGCGAAGAATATGATTCCAAAAAAAACAGTCAGTACAATACAATTGTATATGAGGCCATGGGTGGAAAAGGGGATAATGATTATGAAAAAAACACGAAAATCATCAAGAAAATAGCAAAAGTGGTCGGGATTGAAAAATATGAATAAAAATAATATTCCAATAATATAAGAATATAAACTCCGAATATTATTTATGAGTACAAAAAAAAATTATAATAAACTTGTTAATAAGGTTAGAAATATTTCTAACAAAAAAAGTAAAACTTTAAAACGTACAACTAATAAAGGTATTAATTTTATTGATGTTAATGAGATTTTAAATGACGTGGAAAAAACTAATAATAATAATAATAATAATAATAATAATACAAGTGTTGTAAATATATTTGATACATTTGAAGATAAATATGAAGAAGAATTGAAAAGTAAAAATATAGACATTTTGACAAGAAATACCAATTTGGAAAAGAAAACAATACGTGAAATACACGAAGCTTTAAATAATAAAAAATACAGTCCGGTAAATGATTTTTATTCATATATCAATGAACGATGGATTAATACAATCAAATTAGACGAGACACAAAAATATATAGTTCAAATTGATGATTTTAGATTGACACAAGATAAAATATACAAACAATTAATCACTCTTGTGGAAAATTATTTACAACAGCATAAAGATAGTAAAGATCCTTTTGACGTATCATTACGAAATTATTATAAATCTTTTTTTAAAACTAAGATAACAAAAGCCAACGTAGACCAAATGAGAAATCATCTTAAAAGCTATTTAAATGATATTGATAATTTAATTCATGAAAACAACTTATGGAAAATGTTAGCATATGTGAATGAACTAGATGTAATTAAATGGGCTGTCCCTTTAGTATGGTCAAATAAACCTGATCCAAAAGAACCCACCATTTTTAGATCATTTTTAGGAGGCCCTAAATTATCTTTGCTTGATTTGACTGTTTATTTTGAGGATGGAACTAATATAGAATACAAGAAAATATACAAAAGAAGATATATCAGATATTTGAAAGATTTGTTTGAATATTCTTTTGGTAAAGATTATTATAAAAATTTTAATGTAGAAGATGTTTTTATAGTGGAATCAAAAATTGCACAAGCTTACGCATGCGATACTATTAAAAAGCAAGACTATGAAACCTTTTACAATAAAGTAACTACAAAACAAGCAATGGACGAATATCATTTTAATTGGGTTGAATTTACAAAGCAATTAGGTTTTCAGAAAACACCTGATTTTTTTATAACACCGGATTTGAATTATTTATATTGTATTACACAATTATTAATAAAAGAATGGAACACGCAACAATGGAGAACATTCTGGTTTTATCTTTACGCTAGGCAAATTAATCGTTTTGATTTAGGGAACGGAAAACCTATTTATTGGGATTTTTTCGGAAAATTTCAAAAAGGTATTCCTGGAAGAAAAGATAAAGCTAAAAATAGGGAAGAACTTTTAAAAAGATTGAATACATTTCGTATAACTATGGTAACATATGCATTTAACACATTTGTATCAAAATTATATATACAAAATAATGTAAACGTAACCACAGTAGATTATGTTAAAGCAATGGCAGAAGATCTAAGAACTGTTTTTATTAGAATAATTAAGAAAAATACATGGCTTCAACCATCAACAAAAAGAAAGGCGTTAGATAAATTGACCGATCTTAAATTTATTATAGGTTATCCAGATAAATATATAAAGGGCGCAGTAATTGATTTTGTTGATGATGATTTTTGGGTAAATTTATCAAAAATCAGTAAATTTCGCATGTCCAAAGCAGTAACACTTGATGGAGCCCATGTTATTAATTGGCCGGTTGTAGATTGGTCTGAACTACCAATTGCATTTAGAGGCACACAAGTTTATAATGCAAATGCTTTCTATACGCAAACAAATAATAGTATATACGTTCCTTTAGGGTATATTCAAAAACCGTTTGTAGATTTAGATCAAAGAGGTATAGAATATAATTTAGCGCACGTTGGATTTACTTTAGCACATGAAATGTCTCATGCTTTAGATAGTTCAGGTAGTAAATATGATGAAACCGGAAAATTAAAAAATTGGTGGGCACCTGCAGATGCGAAGTATTTTAGGAAAATACAAGAAGATGTTGTTAAACAGTATGAAACTTTTTCTGCTTATGATGGAATTAAATTTGATGCTTGGCCTACTATTGACGAAGATTTAGCAGATATTTCAGCTATGAATATTTGTTGTGAATATTTAAGAGATTTTCAAGCTAAAAACAACGATATTCTTCCTATTGTAGATCTCTCTTTTAAGATCTTTTTTGTGTATTTTACTTTACAACAAAGACAAAAAATAAGTAAAAAAGCTCTCAAGATTCAATTAATAACCAATCCACATCCTTTAGATAAATATAGATGCAATGTTCCATTATCTAGATTGGAATTATTTAGAGCAATGTACAATGTTAAAAAAGGAGATAAAATGTGGTGGCATTCAACCGACAAAATATGGTAAAATAACAAACAGCCTCAAAAATGTTATTCATTTATTTTGATTTATTTAGCATATTTTTTTACAAATTTGCTAAATTTTTTTTGTTGAATATAATATATAAATGGCAAAACGTAGTCGTAGTAGTAGAAGATCTGCCGCTCGCGGTAGAAATATGAGTAAATCATTAACTCGCCAATTAACTCGTAAATTAACTCAGCAAGTAAGTCAGCAAGTTGGTCGTCAAGTTGGTCGTCAAATGGGACTTCAAGTAGGAAGAACCGTTGGACGTCAAGTAGGAAGAACCGTTGGACGTCAAGTAGGAAGAACTGTTGGACGTCAAATGGGTCGTCAAGCTGGAAGAACCATGGGCAGACATTAAATGTGAATTAAATAATATAAATTTCTAACTTTTTTTGTTAACTATTTATATACAAAATGGCTTCTCGTCGTCGCAATTTAAAATCACGTCGTGCTCGTTCTGCTTCTCGTGGCCGTGCTCGCGCTGCTGCCCGTGGTGCTTCTGCTGCTGCCGGTCGCGCTGCTGCTGCTGCTAGAGGTGCCTCTGCCGCTGCTTCCCGCGCCGCTTCTGCTTCAAGATCAATGTCTGCTTCCCGTGCTGCTTCTGCCTCTAAAATGGCTTCCAGTGCTGCTTCCCGTGCTGCCGCTGCTTCCCGTGCTGCTTCTGCTGCCGCCGCTCGTGCTGCCGCTGCTTCCCGTTCACGCTCTTAAATCCACCTTTAGAAAATCCACCTTTAGAAAAGGTGGAGCCAAATATGTAAATCAAATGTTTTGCACCACTTTTTTGAAAAGTTGTATTTTTGAAAAGTGGTAATATTTTTATTATTAACAATTTTATTTAATAATAAAAATTAAAAATAAATCAATTATAATTTCCATTGCATTATTGTTATTTATTATTGGTTATAATGGATTACATTGTAACCAATATTTTTAGATAGTGAAATGTCTTTCCATAGCATTAGTAGTAGGCGCGATTAGCAATAGGAGAAGGAGGAGGAATACCACTAGCAATAGGAATAGAAGGAGGAATACCACTAGCAAGAGGAGAAGGATGAGGAATACCACTAGCAAGAGGAGAAGGAGGAGGAATACCACTAGCAAGAGGAGAAGGAGGAGGAATACCACTAGCAATAGGAGAAGGAGGAGGAATACCACTAGCAATAGGAGAAGGAGGAGGAATACCACTAGCAAGAGGAGGAATAGAAGGAGGAATACCACTAGCAAGAGGAGGAATAGAAGGAGGAATACCACTAGCAAGAGGAGGACGAATAATACGCTCTTGAATAACAGGACCTCTATCGGCTTCATCGCGAACAACGACAGGTGGAGCAACTTTTTTATTTGTTTCGGTCAGGATTGTACTTGCCTTTTTTTCCAAATTTTCTATTTGGTTTTTGGTAGTTTCCAAAATTTTTGATTCTACAATTGCTTCATAAACTTTCAAGTTTTCAACATAATCCATTTCACATTTTACATACAATTCTATAATAATATTACGTGTTTTTTCAACTAATTTCTGTAATATGTCTTCGGTTAATTTGGGGTTAACTCTTATTTTTTTTTTGTCACTGTACGGATCATCTACAAAAATAAATAAATCATTTATAACATTCAATAATTCATTTTGTTTATTTGACGCGGATTGGATCATATTTTTAATGTTTTTAGCATATTCTACAAATAATTTATCAGTGTTAGATACAAGATAATTTTGTTTAAATGCTGGATTTGCACCTTGACAACTATTTTTATTATTATAATCTCGTAATTTTATATCACTAAATTTTTTTACGTCAGGAGGCATCTCTTCTTTACCAGTAAATGCTGTGTAAAATGTTTTCAAATCTTTTTCAAACTTTTTTTTTGTTGAATCAGACATACCACTAAAAATTCCGTTTGAATAGTCGTAATTATCGTCTAAATAAAGTTGCATTAATTCAGAAATACCAGGCTCATCTTGAAGAGTTTTTACAGTTCCGTCTTTATTTAAATTCATATTACATATTTTAGGATGTAAATTAACCTCCTTTTTTTCGTCATCTACATTCATATTATTCAAACTTCTTATTCTGTTATCGCAAATATTTAATTTATATATTTTTCTTTTAGCATTTTTAGGTATTTTGTCTTTTTCTAATAATCCATTTTTTATCATGTTTCCATTTTCATCTGTATAAACATAAACAGGGTTGATCGTTTTAACAATAGCAGCAAATATGTGTGCTATTTTTACATAAAATTTAGCAATACCAATACATACTCGTTTCTTTTTAATAGACTTGTTAACATCATTTTGAATGTCTAAACCTTCTAATTTGTCTTTGTTAACAAACATAATATCTTCTTTTGTTAAATCATTTACCTCTTCACCATTTTTAATTCTTTGAGCTAAATATGTGATTTGCATATCATTAAAATGATTTTTAATTATATCAGACGTTATAACAACTAATTTGTCACAATAATCCTTGTCAGATAAATTGGATAAACTTTTGAAATCCATTGTTAAAATATAATATGTGGCAATGTAATCAATAATTTGATAAAAATTTTCAAATTGTTTTTCATTATTTGCTTTAGTATTTGTAGAGGCGGACGGAGTATTTCCCATATATCATAAACATATAAAATAAAAATGAATTTAAAAAATATTATCTAATGAAAAGAAAAGAAATGAGTAAAGAAGGAAGTAAAAGAAGAAAAAATTCTCTAATTAATAAGAAAGAATTATGGAGTATTTTTGATTCTGAAATTAAAAATAATAATGATCCAAATACTCTAGAATGTATTTATAGGGCATCAGGCAACAGAGATTTCTGCGAATATTGTGAATCTATTTTAGCATTTTCAGATGAAGGCTTCTTAACTTGTACAAACAAAACTTGTGGGATTATATACAAAGATATAGTTGATCACTCAGCAGAGTGGAGATATTATGGAGCAGATGATAATCAAAATTCCGATCCTACACGATGTGGTATGCCGATTAATCCACTTTTAGAAGAATCTTCTTATGGATGCAAAGTATTGTGTACTGGTGCAATGAGCTATGAAATGAGAAAAATAAGACGTTATACTGAATGGCAGTCTATGCCATACAAAGAAAAATCTCAATATGATGAGTTTCAATTTATTACAATCATGTCGCAAAATGCTGGTATGCCTAAAATGATAATAGATGATGCAGTGAGATATCATAAAAAAATATCAGAATACGATATGACTTTTCGCGGAGATAATAGAGATGGAATTATTGCAGCTTCTATCTATATTTCATGTAGAATCAATAATTTTCCACGGACAGCCAAAGAAATTGCGAATATATTTCATTTGGATGTTACTAGTGCAACAAAAGGTTGTAAAAATGCGCTAGCAATCATAAATAATATAGAAAAAGATATGGATAATAAAGAGAAAACCAGTTTTTGTAAAACGAAGCCGGAGGCATTTATAGAAAGGTTCTGTAGTAAATTAAATATAAACAACGAGTTGACCAAATTATGCCAATTTATATCTATGAAAATTGAAAAAATGAACATTATGCCAGAAAACACACCACATTCTATTGCAGCTGGTGTTGTTTATTTTATATCACAACTTTGTAAATTGAATGTTAGTAAAAGAGATGTGAAAAATGTCAGTGAAATAAGCGAAGTTACGATTAATAAATGTTATAAAAAATTAGAAAAAATAAAAGAACAATTGATACCTGAAGTCATTTTGAAGAAATATTCTTAAATAAAATCAAATGTATTAGGGCTACCAATCGTTTTCATTTCTCAGAAAATTATAATAATCATTTATCATACGCTTCATCATTTCATCTTCTATTGTCTCAACAAAATAACTATTTTTTTGTTCCTCATAAAAAGTTGCATTTTTACCGCATAGACTCTCATCGTTTCTACAATGATCTGCAAAATTATAGATGATTTTTTTATTGTCTTTAGTACCAAACATTTTACATAATCCGAGACTAGTTATTTTATTATTTTTATGTGGAATAAAATATTTACAATTTGCACATTGTTTAATTTGGCCATTTTGGCCATTTATTTGGCTTAGAGAATTTAGATATAAAATATATAATATTGGTAATAATAAGATCGTCATTCTTTTTTGATTATACTGGTAAATATTACTTATTTTATAATAACAATTCATTTTTTTATATAATTTTATTTAATTATATAAAAAAATCTGGTTTCATGACTCAATTTAGCAATCGTCTAATTTTTGAAATAAAAAAATTTACTATTTTCATAAAATGACTGCAAAGATAAAGATAAAAGAAAAGGAAACTACACAGATACCGATAAAAATTCCAAAAAGAGTTTTTATTGTCCCTTATAGAAATCGTATTCAGCATAAATTTTTTTTTTGTAAATACATGTCTTTTTTATTAGAAGACAATAAAGATTATGAAATTTATTTTTCTCATCAATGCGATGCTAGAACATTTAATAGAGGTGCTATAAAAAATATCGGGTTTTTAGCAATTAAAAATAAATATCCAGAGCATTATAAAGATATTACTTTTATTTTTAATGATATTGATACCATACCATTTTACAAAATTTTTGATTATCAAACAACTCATGGAGTAGTTAAACATTATTATGGATATAAATATGCTTTAGGTGGTATTGTTGTAATGAAAGGTGCTGATTTTGAAAAAATAAATGGATATCCTTGTTACTGGGGATGGGGTATGGAAGATAATACTTTACAAAAAAGATGTGAAAGACATAATTTAATTATAGACAGAAGTAATTTTTATGAAATTGGTAAGCCTCAAATATTGCAATTATTTGATGGAATATCTAGAATTATTAGTAAAAAAGATCCATGGCGCAGTGAAACTGATAGCGGGATTGATGGATTGAGGACCATTTCAAAATTAAGCTATGAAATTGACTCTTTATCTAGTAATCCGAATGATAATATTTTTTCTTTTGAAGATGAAAACATTTTTTTTATTAACATTAAAACATTTTTAACACAAACCAGATATGAAAATGATGAATATTTTAATTATGATTTGAGGGAGCCAAAAAGGAAAATTATTCACCCTGATAAACTTCTTCAGCATACTAATAAAGTAGTTATAAGTAATGACGATTGGTCAAATATTCCATATTATCCTACCAGTAAAGAAAAAAGAGAACAAACTGCAGAGTATTTGATCAAGAGCGGAAAACAAGTACCAGTCAGTTTGTTGAAACAAATAGAAAATGATAAGGAAGATACAATAAAAACCGATGTTTATAATAACATAACTAGCGATTATGGAATTAATAACATGATTTCCAATGTTCCAATTAATAATCGTTCATATATAAACGCATTTAGATATCCGCAGTCACAAGGACAATTGACATCATCACAACAACCGCAACAACAATATCAACAACCATATCAACAACAATATCAACAACAATATCAACAACAATATCAACAACAATATCAACAACCACACCACCCTCCTAATAAATACTCGCCACAATACGCAAATTATATAGGTGCATCTCCACGTGCTACCGCAAGCGCAAGTGCTCGGATAAGATTGGGTGGTGTTTATTAAAAACTGCCTATTTTTTCCAAACATAAACAATTTCATCGTAATTATTTTGACGTTTTGATTTTTTATATGGATAACTTTCATGAGCTTGCCCAAATAATTTTATACAGACATTTTCATATACTTCTTTGTTAATATTCAACGCATATACACCATTTGGTTTTAAATTTTTATAAGTATTTGAAAAAATTGGTATATAAAATTTTTCATCCATTTCTTTTTTTGATACATATTCAGAATTGTTCTCATATTTTTGTATAAAATAATATGGTGGTGATGTAAATACAAAATCATAATCTAATTTACTATAATCAATATTAAGCGCGCTATCAAATATCATTTGTACGTGTGTATTGCTTCTCTCTTTTAAGAATTCTATAAGATGATTATATGGCTGAATTAACGAGTTGTTTAGCTCAACACCGATATATTGCGAAATGTTTAAAGCCGACGCTGCAACAGCTGCACCACCCCAGCCAGCACAAAAATCCAAAACGGTATTTGGTTTATATTTCGCATATATTTCCATATAGACCAAAGGTCGTATTATGTTAATAGCGCTTATGCATATATTGTATACTTCCTTCAAAACAGTATGATAATTCTTTTTTTTTGTTTTATTTTTAACAGTATCATAATAATGAAGCATGTTTTGTATGAATTTCTTTTTTTTAAATTCATCAATATTAATTATGAATTCATAAAAATTGATGTTATATTTGCCTCTTGTGGAAAGTCTTTGAGAGAAAGTAAAATAATCCACAATATTGTTACCAATTCGTGATCTAGGAGACATAGTAGAAGCATTACTACCAATTTGGATAAGTTGCTTCATTTCTTCTTTGATTTCTTCCGTTGTGATGTTTTTGATTTGCTTTGCAATTTCTAGTTTTTGTTCATTTGTATAATTTTCTTTTAACATTTAGTTCCAGGGTTTAGTTTAATAATTTATTTTATTTAAAATAATTTAACTAAACCCCGAAACTTAACTTAAAAAAAAAATATAATATAATAAATATGAAAATAGTAATTAATTCGTACATTAAAAATACTATTGCACTGAATCACTTGTTAGATAGTATGAGAAAACAAACCGAATTTAATTGTTATGATATAATTGTAATGATTGGTGGTTATTATAATAATAAATGCTATGAAACTTATCACTCTATTGAAAAAATAGATAATATTACATATATAAGATGCAACCATAATAGTATTGATTTTACGGGATTAATAACATTATTAGAATTGTATAATAAAAATGAAAATGATCATTACTTTTATTTACATGATACATGTAAAATAGGAAATAATTTTTATAAAAAATTGGCATCAATTAATTTGACAAATGTTTCATCTATTAAACTTAATAAATGGTTTTCAATGAATATGGGAATTTATTCTCAAAAAATAATTAATAAATTCAAGGATTTTTTATTATCAAAGAAAAACATTGATGAGCATAGGTCAATGGAGTTTAAATGTATTAATTTCCAAGAAGATTATATTTTTAATAATGATCCAAATAATATTTTATTAGACAATTATGATGGTCCACAATGTAATGGAGAACAAACCGATTACTATAACACAGGTACTATGCGCATCGTAGAATATTATCCTAACATAGACTTGTATAAAATTAAAGCTAATTGGAGAGAAAAATCATTAATCAATGGAATTTGGACATTGAATTTATAAATTTTATTTTATTATTTGTTTAATTTATAAATTAAACAAATAACTATTTTATAAAGCAAGTAGTCAAGTAAAATAATTTAATGAATTTTATAACAAATATTGAACATGCGCTTTATATAAATTTAGATTCAAGAGTTGACAGAAAACAACACGTTGAAGAGCAAATGTCTAAAATAGGTATAAATATTACAAGATTTAATGCAATAAAACTTACAAATGGCGCTATTGGTTGCAGTATGAGTCATTTGAAGTGTATAGAAATGGCTAAGCAAAATAACTGGGAACATGTACTGATTGTTGAAGATGATATTCTTTTTTTAAATCCAGAATTGTTTAAAAATCAACTGAATAAGTTTTTAAAAAACAATGAGAATTTTGACGTTGCTTTAATTGCAGGAAATAATATGCCGCCTTATCAACGAATAGATGATTCATGTGTAAAAGTATATCGTTGTCAAACTACGACGGGATATATTGTTAAAAGACATTATTATGATACACTGATAAATAATTTTAGAGAAGGTATACAAAAATTAATAAAAAATCCCGAGCAGCATGTTTTATATGCTATTGATAAGTATTGGTTCAAGTTACAAGAAAAAGATAATTGGTATTTAATCACACCACTTACTGTTACACAGCGTGAAGACTACAGTGATATTGAAAAAAGGCATACTAATTATACACGAGTGATGGTAGATTTGGATAAAGAATGGTTGTTCAAATCGCAAAGACATAAGAACTTTCAAAATGCAATACCATGAACAAATCAAATGAGACATTTATAACAACGATAAATTATTCTGTCATGTCAATAAATATTTTATTCGTTGCAATGTTTAACATATCTCTTTTATACTTTTCATCTAAATTGTATCCAATCGCATAATCCTCAAAATATTCTTGTTTTATTAACTCTGTTTTAGTTAACAAATCTTCAACTGCATTTTTTGAAAGAAAATAAAAGCGTCCATTGCAATATTTCGTAATGTTGACAGGAATATTTTCAGGTAATTCGGGATGAAATTTATGATACTTAGATAAATGGGCAAATTTTACGTCAACAATAAATCCACCATAATGGGATACAGGCTTTTTATTTGTAATTAATTTTGTAATTGTATTAAAAAAATTCGGGTTTGTCAACATTTGATCATCATCAGTTTTAAAAATATATTTATAATCAAATGTTTTGTTAACAGCATTATAAGCTTCTATAACTTTTTTTGGTAACGAATTGTAGTCGTCTTGTGTTTTTACCCACAGTATTTGATTGTCATTATCAAAGGTGAAGTCACTATCTAACGATTCGTCTCCAATAACATGGTAATACTTTAAATAAGAAGGTATAGTTTTCAACCATGATGCCTTTTGAATATTTGCTTTTGCTTCATATTTTTTGCAATTCATGATAAGAAGGACAAAAACTTGTTTTATCATAGGAATCTATTACACTAGTAAATTATTATTTAATTAAACATTTAAATATTTATCTATATTATAAAATATATAATAATTTATGGATAAATTTTATACATATATAGGAAACGATGGATTTGGTTCTCAATATCAAAAAATAGTAGAGACGTATATACATTGTAAAAAAAATCATATGCAATTTGCATACACACCATTAAATATTGTAGAACATAACTATGATAATGATATTGAATACAATAATAAACTAGAGAATTTAATGAATCTTAAAAATAATATTATTAACGTAGATAAAATTGTGGCGGACGTGGAGAGGTTAGATTATATTAGAAATAAAATAAAGAATTATTTTGGGGAAAATATAGATGATTATTGTGAAAGCCAGCATATGGATTTTATTAAAAATTGTTTTTGGCAAAACAAAAACCGTAATTATTTTGACAATAATAAATTGAATATAGCCGTTCACATAAGAAGAGAAAATGCACATGATATACTTTTTGGTGGTGCAGGACCTCGCGCTACAACGCCTAATAGCTATTATTTGAAAATAATGAATAGTATAAGAGAGAAATATAACCACAATGGCAACAATAAGGAGTTATTATTTCATATATACTCGCAGGGAGATATAACACAATTTGAAGAGTTAGTTAGCGACGATGTAAAATTCTATTTAAATTATGATATTATTGAAAGTTTTATTGGAATGGTTTCTGCAGATGTATTTATTATGTCACCAAGTAGTTTGAGTTATGTTGCAGCTATGATAAGCGATGGAGAAGTGTATTATAAAAAGTTTTGGCATAATCCAAGAAAAAATTGGATTGTATCTGGATAAATGTAAAATGCGATAAAATATATAAATATAAAAAATAACATATTTTAAAATGGAGATTTGTTTTTATAATATGAATCACATAGGAGATATATATTTTTCTTCTATATTTGTAAATTTCATTTGCAAATCAAATAAAAATATGAATTTTTTATATTATTGTATTTGTGGAGATATTTTTTATGAAAAAATACCAAACATTCAAAGAATAAATAGAATTGAACAGAATTATTTTAATAATTTAAAAAATGGTAATCCGCCTGAAGAATTGATTAATGGTGAAGTATTAAATTTATTAATACAAAATAATATGCAAAAACAATATTCTAAATTTATAGAATATAATAATAAAAATATATTATTTGTAAATACATGGTGTGCATCTAATTGTTTACACCATACTGATTATGATTTAGAAACTGCTGTATCTGGTTATGAAAGATTAATACAAAATTTGAATAGTGATTATAATTTGAATTTAAATTTAGAAATAAATTTGAATAATTCTTTGAATGAACTATTTGATTTTAGCATTAAGAGTTATGATAATTTAGATAATAATTCATCAATGAATAATTTAGAAGAAACAATTTTTATATTTAATTATCGTCCTAGGTCTGAAAATTTTGATATAAATTTTTTTCATAACTTTATATTAGTATTATCTAAAAATTATAAATTAATATTATCATGTTATGATAGTATATTTGATAATAATGAAAATATAAAATTTATTGACAAAGATTTTAATATATACCCTGACCCAAAATGTTTGAATTTAACATATATATGGGAAATTGCATCAAAATGTAATAAGATAATTTTACTGAATACCGGAAGCAGTTGGACTTTCTTACACAAAATAAAAATGTTGAACTCAAACCAACTATTTTTATTTTATTCAAATTCTTATTTTGATAGATTGAATAAATTAATAAATATATTATGTAATGAAAATAAAAATTTAATAGGGATGATTGATAATACAAATATAAATTCTATTTTTACAAATTATTCAAAAGGTTAATGTTAAAAATATATTTGTATAGTTTAAATATGAAATATTAAATATAAAATATTTATAAAATGTTATTTATACAAAATACAAAAGAAGAACAACAACTATGTTCTAGTTCTCCAATTGGCAAAAGAGAAAATAGTTCTTTCATAGATTATAAAAATAAAGTAAATGAAAAACCATGGGGAAAAGAATATTTAGCATATCAAAATAAACATATAGGAATTTGGATATTACATATCAATAAAGATCAAGAGACCTCTCTACATTGTCATTTTAAAAAAGATACGATACTGATGCCGCTTTATGGTAGTTTTAAAATAAACTTATATGATGATAAATATGAAATATTGAATTTATTTGAATCTTTATACATACCAAGAAATACGTTTCATGGGTTACATTCTTATGTAGACGATGGAATAATAATGGAAATAGAAGTATATACAGAAAATATTGAGTATACAGATAAAAATGATCTATTGAGAATTAAGGATATGTATACTAGAGATAAAAATAATTATGAATCATCTGTAAGTGAAAGATTACCAGATAAAGACGAAATAATGGATTTCAATGAAGTAAGTAATTATGATATTAAAGAAACAGAAGTAACTATTCTAAAAACGCAAACATTAGAAAATCTAAAATTTAAATATGAAAAAATTATTTTATTACAAGGTTGTTTATATTCTGATTGTAAACAAATTTCATGCGGGTCCTTCATTGATTTATCAAAAGAATATTCTTTTCTAACAGAAAATATAGAAATATTATGTATATCAAATATACATTATAAAAATTTAAAAAAAATTATTTATTCTAAAAGTCATTTACATGATTATTTAGAAACAAATAATTTAAAAAACATTGGATTAACATGTGGGTGTTTTGATATTTTACATGAAGGACATATTAAAAATTTGAAAATTTGTAAAAAAAATTGTGATATTTTATTTGTATGTTTGAGTTCTGATGAACAAATTAAACGATTAAAGGGTGAAAAAAGACCAATCAACAATTTAATAGACCGCATAAAAATGTTGATAAATTTTGAGTTTATTGATCTAGTGATATTATATGATGAAATAAATGATGATATGGAAACAGAATTGGATAATATAATGAATATTATAAAACCAGATATTTGGTTTAAGGGAAGTGATTATACAAAGGAAGATATACTAAAAAAACATCCTGGTTTAAAAAATATTATGTTAATAGATTTTTTACAAGGTAAAAGTACAACAAATATTATTAATAAAATAATAAAATAATAAAATTATAAAAAATGTATTAAAAAGACAGTTCATTATATAAACATAATGAACTGTCTTATAACAGGAATTACTGGGTTTTTGGGTCCACACCTAGCGAAAAAATTAATAAAGGAAGGTCATAATGTATTTGGTATTTTAAGAGGAACACGTGGTTCAGAACAAGAAATTAAAGATTTGTTAACTCAAGAAGAGTTTGAAAAAATTACATTTATTTATGGAGATATTGTTCATTTTAGAACTATTGATAAATTATTTAAGGAACAAAAATTTGATGTAGTATTTCATCTAGCAGCTCAAACACATCCACCAACTAGTTTTAAAGACCCAATAGGCACATGGGAAGCAAATGTAATGGGTTCTATTAATTTAATAACTTGTTTACAAGATCATCAACCCGATTGCCATTTTATATTTTGTTCAACAGTAGAGGTATATGGAAATGAAGGAATAGATGGTCGTAAAATAACTGAATCAAATACTATATTACCTGCAAATCCTTATGGAGCATCAAAGTGCGCTATTGATTTATATATTTGTGAACGTATGGAAAATAAACAAATGAATGCAACTGTCATTAGACCATTTTGTTTTACGGGACCTCGCAGAGGTGCTAGATTTTCAATTGCATCAGATGCAGTTCAAATTGCAAATATGATGCTTGGAAGACAAGATAAAACACTACAAATTGGTAATTTAGATACTGTGAGAGCAGTAACTGATGTTCGCGATATTGCAGAAGCATTTTATTTAACTGCAACAAATATTGAAATTTCAAATGGGAAAGTATATAATGTATGTGGCGGGGAACCATTAAAAATGAGAGAATATACTAATATGTTAATTGAATTTAGTGAATTAGAAAATATTGAAATGGTAATAAATGAAAAGTTATGGAGACCAATTGATATTCAATACCAAGATGGCGATGCTAGTTTAATTAAAACAGAATTAGGATGGCAACCTAAAATTGGTATTAGAGACACAATTAAAGATTTATTGTTCTTTTGGTATAATAAACTTAAATAAATATACATATTAATATTATAAATGATATTAATATGTGGTGCATCTGGTTTAGTAGGAAAAGAAATGTGCAATTTTTTAGATAAAAAAGATATTAATTATATTGGAACGTACAATAAAAATAAAATTAATAAATCCAATATGTATCAAATTGATTTTTCAAAACCAAATTTATTAGAAGATTTTTTATTATTTCATAAAATTAAGTGTTGTATTTTTTGTATTGTAGAAAGATTAACAGATGTATGTGAAAATAGTTGGAATGAAATAAAAACTACAAACGTTGATTTAGTACACGTTACTTCGTATTTATGTAATAAATTGAATATCAAATTTATTCATTTATCAACAGATTATGTTTTTGATGGTTCTAGACAACCAAATTTACCAGATAGTTTGAAAAATCCACTCCAAAATTATGGTATTTCCAAATTGATTTCAGAGTATCGTGTATTGACAAATTGTAAAAAATATTGTATTGTAAGAACTCCTGTATTGTACTCAACGTTAAGTAAAATACACGATAATGCAGTGTGTTTAATTGGTAAAAATGTCATGGATATCCGAAAAAACAAATTATTTAAAGAAGACAATTATAGTATAAGAAGACCTTTATATATAGAAGATTTATGTAATTTTATTTATGATTGTCTAGATGAAAAATATAATGGTATTTACCATTTTTATAATCCAATTAATAAATATACAAAATATGAAATTTGTCAAAAAATTGGAACCTTTTTAGATATTAACATAGATAAGATAATACAAAATAATACAAAAAGTGAAGGTTTAGCACCTCGTCCATATGATACACAATTACAAGATGATAAAATAAATATTATAGATTATTCATTTACAAATTTTGATGATTCTATTGAAAAATGTTTCAATAAATTTAAACATCCAAAAATAAATATTCAAAACAAAGATGACATATTTATTTTATTAGATATGGATGGTACAATTATAGACTCAAATATGGTTCATTACAATGCATATAAGAGTGTTTTTGAAAAATATAATAAAATTTTTTTAACTACAAAACAATGGGATGACATTATTTTGAACGATAATATAGATAATTATTTAAAAACAATATTTGATGAAACTACTTTTCATATTATAAAAAAAGAAAAACAACATAAATTATTACATCAGGATATATCATTTACTAACAATAGCGATAAATTCATTAGATTTTTGATACAAAATGAATTTAATTTTTGTATGGTTACAAATACGAATAAAGAAACAGTTGATACGTTTAAGGAAAAACTTCCACTATTAAATGAAATTAATCAATGGATATATAGGGATGATTATAATTTACCAAAACCAAATAATGAATGTTATGAATTGGCTAGAAAAAAATATCATAAAAATGAAGGTTTTATTATAGGCATTGAAGATAGTATGGTAGGATATAAAGCATTAAAACCATGCACAGATTTAATTTATATTTATAACAATGAAGCTATATTTAAAAAAGAAGACTGTTATTTATTTGATGATTTTTCTATATTTTTATAAATAGTGTTAAATTAAAAATATAGAAATAAAATATTTCACATATTTATACAAATGGAATTACAAATAATTCATACAAAAAATACTCTACATTTAGGCGATTGTATTTATTCACTTATTTTTTTTTATATTATACATGAATATTTACAAGAAAATAATATATATATTCAATTTTATTGTCAAAATGAAAACTATTCACAAATATATGATTTTAATAATTTAAATAATGTAAAAGTGTTTTCAATTGATTCTATACCTAATGATAAAAAAATATATGATCTATGGATTGGTTCAAATGAATACAATTATAATTGGTATAATGCTATAGTTGAACCAATTATTTCATATGATACATTTTTCTGTAAGTATTACAGCAATATTTTAAAAACTATGAATATTCCTATAATAATTGAAAAATTTATATATAATGACGATGATTTATTCAAAAGATGTACAGATATAAATATACGTAGTGATAATTATTATAATAACATAGATTTTCTTATCAATAACGCAGAACCAAAATCGGAACAATTTGATTATAATGTCTTTGAATTTAATAATTATATTATTGAACTAAGTAAAAAGTATACTATTGTTACTACACAAAAAGTAGAAAATATAAAATGCACAAGAGATTACAATTTAACCGCAAAAGATATTGCGTCAATTGCTTTAAATATCAAAAATTTTATACTTATAGAATCAGGCATTATAGCAGGTCTTTATAATGGACATTTAGTAGAAAACCCAAATGTAATTGTATATAATTTATCTAAGTATGATTATCATTTTTCTTCATTTAAAAATTTTCATTTCAAAAAAAACTTAGATGAATTGCGTTTTTTAATTAATAATTAAATATATTATTATTATACAATTAATTTATAATGTTATGGTATGAAAATATAAAACAAGAACAAATATATGCAAATTTAGGAAATCTATTAAATGAAAACCCTAATTTATACACAGATGAATGTATAGTTTTTTGTGTAAATTGTGATACTGGATTCGGTTCGCAATTAACATTAATAACTCAATATGGGTTATATTTAGAAAAAATAAATCCAAAAATACATTGTCTAGGACATTTTAGTAATAATAGTTGTAATTTTAAGTATCACGATACCAGCTACAACAACTCTTTTTTTTTATATTTTAAATATTTAAAAACAATTAATGAGAATATTAAATATTATTTTGTTAATTTATCAAGTTATGTATTGAGTGATAACGAATATCCATTTATTCAACCACAAAGTATTGATGGATTAAATGTTGATGACATAGAAATAAATAAATGTCATTCCAATTATTTTAAGGAAAATTTTGAATTGAAAATAGGTGATAATGTAATAAGTAATATAAATAATATAAAAAAAGTTACTAATTTACCATTGATTGGAATTCATTTACGTTCAATGCTTCAACTTATTTGTCATTCATACGGAAGAGATTCAAATATTGAGTCAAAATTAATTAAAATAAAAAATACATTAGACAAAAAATACACTAATTATAATGTTTTTTTTGTTACTGATGTTTCTAGTTATATAGAGACTGTAAAAACAATTTTTACAGAAAATACTATATATTATAATGATTTTATAAGCAGAATTAAAAATGATACAGGTGAACAACACAAAGTAGGTCATTATTGTGATAGCGTTATAAATTTAGAAGAATACACAGGATTTAAATTAGGAAGTGATATATTATATGATTGTTTATCATTAATTAATTGTGATTATTATTATGTATCTGTTACAAATATAGCGTTTATTACAAGTTACATTAATAAACAAAATAATGGAGTACATTTTAATTAGATAATTGTATCCTTTTTTTTCATTTATACACTTGAACATTTCTCCAAATATTTTTCACAATAGTAATAAGCAATCATCAAACTAGTTATTTTTTTATTTATATTAGAAAAACAACTATTGTTAGCCAACCAAATGCTTAAACATAATAATATAGTTGTTTCGTCAAATATGTTTTTTTCAAATATAAACTCATATTGTTTTATAAAATCAATTTCAATGTTATTATTTATTATATTCAAATCATTTATTATCATATTATCAAATACACTATATCCAGATAAACCAAAAAGTAGTTTTGCATAATCATATTCATATAAACCAAATAATTTTGATTCACCAAAATAACCTCTTGGGTCAATAAAAAATATATTATCATTTTTATCCAATAGAATATTACCAAGATGAATATCTCCGTGAATTAAATTATAAAAATTGCGATCTTTCAAAGAAATATTAAGTTTCTTTTGAATGAATTCGCAATAGTAATTAATATTTTTTATTTCAACATTATTTACATATTTTATAGATTTATATAATATATTAGAATCCCAATCAAATTCATTAAACCTATTCAAAATTTTTGTATTTAATTCAATATTCAAGTCATTTTTAATAAATTTTGATGCAATTGTTTTTTGTATTTTATGAATATTATTAAGATAATATTTAATTCTATCAATATAATTATACATGTTAGATAAATTTATTTTATTTGTAAGTATACATGAGTTACGTATATATTCTATGGATATCTCACCATCTTGGTAATTTAATAATTTTGGTAGAGGAAAATCAATATTATTTTTAATAACATACAAATAAAAATCAATTTCGTTATTAATTTTTATTTTTCCTAGTGAATTTTTTGCGGTTTTGTTAAATACGTCATCTTTAATTGTGATATTATTAAACACAAATCCATAATTAGTTTCATTCATTATATTTTTATACCTTTTATCATTTAAAACGCGTAATTATTTCTAAGTCGTTTTTCTAAATAAAAAGTATAAAACAACGAGTCTGAATTTCATGTAATACAATTAAAAATCAATTTCAATACCGTATGTATTTTTAATAACATCAATTATTTTTTGTGCGGAAAAATTATTTGTACCTTTTTCTTTTACAAATTTATATCCCAATTCTTGTTTTTCTTTGATTTTATCTGGATTCTCTAAAAAATATTTCATTTTGTTTTCAAGATCTTCTTTGCTTGTAAAATATTCTACAATTCCATCTGTTTGTAATGATGCGTGAATACTATTACTTAAAACAACACATCCATACGCCATACCTTCATAGATTCGTTGAGAAACATGTGCATTAGAAATATTATCGCAAGTCTGAAATCCTAATGCAAAAGTTGTTGACAAATAAATTTGTCTTCTTACATCATAATCTAAATACTCTGATACATTATGAACTCCATAATAATAACCTTTATATGGTTCTCCTGGAATTAACCATTCACACATTCTCCCCCCCATAAAACAATAATCTTTATTAACATTTCTTATAAAATTTCCAATATCTTCTACAGAATCATTTGCTCTTAATAGTAATGGACAACAATTTGGTATTGATTTCATTAATTGTAATATTGGTACTTTATCGGGTAAAGGATTATCAGCTAGTGTATTTTCATAAACATGAATAAAACAAGGTAAAATAGATACGTCCTGTTTGTGCCAATACCATCCAATATAAATAGAATTTTTTGATTGATTATGTAAAATAATTGCAGGATTTTCAACATGAAAAAAATCACCCATTAAAACAATAGAAGTATCTGTTATTTCATTTATTGTATTTGAAATTTTAACGTTATACCCTCTTCTTTTAAAGGCACCACAAAATTCTATATAAACTTTCATCAATGGAGGCGGACAACTAATTTCAGGGCAATCTAATATGATAATATCGTATTTTATCATTTTATTATTTTATTATTTTATTAAAAAATCTTTATATATTTTTATTTTTGCTATATTGTTATAGATAATTTTTATAACAATATAGTAGCAGAAACCAAACAATTATAAATCCGGTATTCTCATCCATTCATCCGGAAACAAATCTGAAACATCTACATCGCTCATTTTAGGTCCAAACCAAACCGAAGGATAACAAACAATTTTCGCAGGATTTACATTAAAATATGCTCCCCACCAACTAAAAGAACTATTTGCAATAATATTATGATTACAGCATGACATCAATAACATTTGTTGCCAATCGTCCAATGTGTTTGCAGGTCTTTCAAATTCAATTGTTGGAAATTCACTTTTTAATAATTGAATGGTTTCACTTACGCTCTCTACGTCGTCATCTTCGCAAAAATATAATATGTTTGGAATGTAATCAATCTGGTTTACAATGTGTTGTAGTGAATTTTTATAATAGTCTGCTGACATAATTGGATGGTAATCAGGGGATTTTTTATAATCACCTAATCTGAAATGCATTGACACACTTTTTTCCAAAAATTCCATGCTATGGTATTTATCAACAACTTCTTCTAATATATCAAGACGTTTTTCCGCTACATTCAACATACGACAAATAATGTCATAATTCTCTTGAAAATATTTGTAACTTTGAAAATAACCACTTAGCATTATATTAACACTGTTATTATATTGCAAATGTTCGTATGGTAATTCTTTAAATGTAAAATCTGGCTCGCGATAAACAATATCAAAACTTGGATATTGATCTATTAGAAATCCAGATAATTTGAATAAAAAGGTTTTCCAATAGGTCTTTCTCTTCGTACAACCTTCTCCTCCAAGCTCTTCTGCGTTGGTAAATTTGAACATATGTTTATATTTTATAGCATAAGATATTACTGTAAAGATTTGAAAAAGTTGATTGCCTAACCCGCCCATAAGATTGCATGTTAACATTTTAGTGTGTATGATGTATGTATTATAATATAACTTTTATATTTATTTTCAATTAAATTTTAAATTGAATATTATATTATACTATACTCGGATAGTAGTTCATTCAATGTTTATTAATAAATACAAGCCAGAAAATTTGGAAAGTATAATAGGAAATAAAGCATGTATCAATTCTATTCAAACTTGGTTTGAAAATTGGTATACGTTGACAACGAAATCAAAAAATGTTTGCGCATTATTATCAGGTCCAAATGGTGTAGGAAAAACGTTAGTAGTTGATTTATTGATCAAAAAATATGATTTAAACCCAATCTCTTTGAATCCTCATGATAAGGCGGATAAAGAATATATTGTGTCAACCATTATACCATCTATACAAAGACAGAAATCATTTACAAATAAACAGAATATATTTGTCATCCATGACATTGATTGTTACGATGATTATGGGTTTATTTCATCTGTTGTAGCTTGTTTGAAAGAAACTAAAATACCTGTCATTGCGACATGCAACAATCGTTATGAACAGTCGCTCAAGCCACTTACGCCGTATTGTTTAGATATGAAATTTCAAAAACTGAATGCAAGCGACGTAGTAAAATTTGTCAAGCCAATTGTAAAAAAAGAGGCTATAACAATGAGTGATGTGAAATTAAATCAAATTATAGAAGATGCCAATTGTGATGTACGCAATATTTTGAATAATTTACAGTTGTTTATAGGTGAAAATACGATGACGACGCCGACGACGACAACTTCAAAAGATAAAACAAACTCCAATATTTTTGAAATAACTAAACAGTTCATGTCTCAGAGCACCGAGATAGACGATAAACAACGATTGTTCTGGATGAATAATGACATTCTTCCATTGATGATACATGAAAATTATACTGCGAACAATATTAAAATGAAAAATGAGGCATCTTATTTGAATAATATTGCCGATTCTATTCATTGTTTGAGCGACATAGATTTATTTGAAAAAGATATACATATGAATGGAAATTGGGAACTAATGCCGTACACAGCATGGCATTCAATAAAAGCAGTCGCTAATTGTCACGCAAAAACAATGATAAAATTTACTTCTTTCTTTGAAAAAAGAGCATCAAAGAAACAAACTATGCATTATCGTGGCGGTGATGGTAGTAATAGTGATAATGGTAAGAACATTTCAAAAGTAGTGTCTAAAAAGGTAACGCCTACTAAACGTAAGATTAAGGAAACTAAAGTGAAGGAACCTAAGGTCAAAGAACCTAAGGTCAAAGAACCTAAGGTCAAAGAACCTAAGGTCAAAGAACCTAAGGTCAAAGAACCTAAGGTCAAAGAACCTAAGGTAAAAGTAACTAAAACAGAAATTCAAGAAAAACCTAAAGTTGTAAGGAGAAAGAAGGTTAAATTAATTATTGAAGAATAATTTTAACTATATACGTTCGTCAAGAGTTATAGACTGTTCAACAACTACTGGAGTTGCTATTGGCAAAGATTCTTCAGCAACTACTTCAGGAGTTGGCTCAGGTTCAGCGACAGGCTGTTCAACAACAACTTCAGGAGTTGGCTCAGGTTCAGCGAGAGACACTGATGGCTCTTCTGGTTCTTCTTCTAGTACCAGAGGCTCTTTGACATTATTGATATTTTCACCTGTATTTATAGTGCATGCTACTAAATTCATAAATTTATAATGAAAATAATACCATTTATTTTTTAGTGAATCCAATATTTTGCTTGTTATACTTACATTTTTTGTATTATCTTGTTCAACTAATTTTATTTCCTCAACTTCTGAATTGTCTGAATTTTCTAAATTCAACATAGTTGTATCTGTTTCAACTTCCATTTATTATAATTATATTTAACAAATAAATAATATAAACTAAACTAAACTAAAAAGCGGATTATGCTATTTTACCTTCACCTCTAAACCAACATTGTACCTTTCTTTCAGCTTGTTCATACAATGTAAGGCTATCATCTGGATGCCATGGAATTTTTGATAAAAAGCAATCCTCTGTGTAACTTGGGTCAAATCGTAACAATCTCAATAATCTTATTGCTTCATTTCTTTTGGTTTCAGTCATACTAGAATCAAATCGGTCTAAAATTTCTTCAATTTCCGTTTCACTCAACTTATCATTATTACCACGCGCAATGTTGTTTTTACTATGTTTACTATATTTCCTTCGTTTTATTAAAGTCTTGCGATTTTTATGTGTTCTTCTATGGTTGACTTTTCTTAACGACTTTTTTTTAAGATATTTCTTTTTACTAAGCGGCATAATTATATATATATATATACATATGATTTTTTTATACAATAAATAAATATATCCATCTAAAAATCTTCTGTTAAATCAAATGTGCTATCATCTTTTGTTTTGGTTGCAAGCGCATAAGAATCATTGTATCTTTCAAAGAAATTGACTTTCCCTTCTAAACTAATCAATTCCATAAAATCAAAAGGATTGCCTACATTGTAAATTTTATCATATCCAAGTTGGACACATAATCTGTCCGCACAAAATTGAATATACTGGGTCATTAATTGTGAATTCATGCCAATAAGACGACAAGGAAGCGCTTCACAAATAAATTCTGTTTCAATTTCAACGGCTTCCTTGATAATTTCATGTACACGCGATTTTTTCACCTTGTTAACAAGTTTACTATACAACAATACCGCAAATTCGCAATGTAATGCTTCATCACGTGAAATAAGCTCATTGGAAAAAGTCAAACCAGGCATCAATCCGCGCTTTTTCATCCAATAAATGCTGCAAAATGCGCCGCTGAAAAAGATTCCTTCTACACATGCAAATGCGATGAGTCTGGTGGCAAATCCACTTCTGTTATCTTTTATCCATTTTTGAGCCCAGTCACCTTTCTTTTTAATACAATCAAAATTTTCTAGAGCACAAAACAATTTGTTTTTTTCTTCGGCATCCTTAATATAGGTTTCAATCAATAAACTATATGTTTGACTGTGAATATTTTCCATTGCAATTTGGAAACCGTAAAATGCTCGCGCTTCTGATATTTGAACATCATTCATAAAACGCAACCCTAGGTTTTCCAATACAATTCCATCACTTGCAGCAAAAAATGCCAAAATCATAGATAAAAAGAATTGTTCCTCTTGGGTTAAGGTTTGCCAATGAGACAAATCTTTGCTCAAATCAATTTCTTCGGCTCGCCAAAAACAGTCAACTTGTTTCTTGTACATTTGCCATATGTCGTCATATTTGATTGGAAACATTACAAATCTATTATCGTCAGGAATCAGCAGAGGCTCGTTTACGTTTTTAGACATCCTAAATAATATATAGCGAAGATTTTAAATTTATTTGATTCATTAATAAAATTAAATTTAAAATCTTTTATTAATTTAAGAATAAGTATTTAAATGCAAATTATAGAAATCAAACGACCTATGGAAATAAAGATGAATACTAACAACCACGAAGACGAATATTTTCAATTACAATATGTTATTGAAGCAAAAAGAAACATGTTACTTAAAAAACAAAAAAAAATAAAACAATTAGCAGAACAAAATGCCTTTTTAGAGGATGTAAAAAATGATTATTTACAATACAATAATTATATTGTTAAACAAAAACAGGATCAAATTACAGCACTTCAATTACTGAATAATTATATTCATGATCTGAATAAGTCAGGACAATTAAGTCAGCAAAATTTACGAGATGCAAAAATAGAACAAAAAAAAATAGTCAAAGAATTGAAATTTATTAAACATGGTTTAGATAAAATTATGAATGATAGCGATGAAATAAATAATTCACTCGTTGGTAGAGAGAAACAAAATAGTTCAATTGGGACAAATGTTCCAAATCTTCAAAATAATCAAAAATTTATTAACAAATAATTATATTATTATAATATATTATATATATTGAATTAATATAATGAACCAAAATAATGATAACAACAACAACAACAACAATAATTTTTTACGACAATTTGATGAAAGTTTAAATAGATTGAATCAATTAAATAGTGCAATAACAGCAAATACAGAAAATAATATAAATTTTACAGATAATATTTTGCTAAGATTAGCATCTATAAAACAAAAAATAATTGTGATAATGAATAAAATAAGTCAGATTAAATTTAAAATAGAACAGTTACAATATCTGATAAATCAAAATAGTAGTAGTCAACAAGTTAACGACGAAGAAATTGCTAGTTTAAAACGTCAACTGCAAATGTTGGAGAGCGAGAGAGATAATTTGAAACAGCAATTGGCAAATATGAAAGAAGATACAGAAAGAAATAGAAATTTGCAAGTAGCAATTGATAAATGTGAAGAAGATTTAAGCAAATTGACTGCTGAAAATCAAAATTTGAATACTGAGATTGTTCGTTTAAAGCAAACAATTCAACAAGTTACAAGTGAAAACGCTGAGTTAAAAGAACAACAACAAAAGCAAATCACCGATTTACGTCAACAAATTGATCAAAAAGAATCGCAACTAACAGAAAACACAAGACAAATTGAAGCTTTAACGCAAGAAATTACTGTCAAAGATACGGAAATTAATCGTCTTAATGATGAAAACAAAAATTTGAAAGACCGCTTACAAATGACTGATAATGAGAGTACAACTGTTAAAAATAGAATTGGATTACTAGAAACAGAAAATGCGAGATTAACAGGAGAAAACACTGTTCTTATTGAAAAAATTAAAAATGCAACTGAGATTATTAATAGTGCTATTCAAAAACTGCAATCATTAGCAAATCCTAATGAACGTAATAAAAATAATCAATCTGTTGATGAAATTATTAGAGAAATTGAAACATTACTTGGAGATCTTGAAACCAGTGTTGATAATATAAATCCTGGTCAAAGAAGAGTAAATAATCAAAACAGACCAACAGCATCGCAAACTCTTGAGGAGAATAATTATCTACGAAATATTAATATACCAGTTGGTTATAATATTAATCAACAACCTAGATATTTACAGGATGCTGAGAAAAGGGTAGGACGCATGAGACAAGAGCTCGCTGAAGATAAAAAATATAAACATCAAGACAGGTTCGGTCATGGCGGAAACAAAACAAAAAAACAAAAACGCCCTTCCACTAACAAGCGCAGTCGTAAACAAAAAGGCGGGTTTCTTTATGGAAAATATAAAAAAACTGCCACAAACACCGCGTCACCATCACATTCAACAAATGCAACCAAACCTACCGCTTCTCTCTCTTTTACCAATTCAAATTCTAATAATTCTACCCGAAGAAACAAAAAAAATAGAGCCAGAGGGCTTGTCACTGTTGTAAAGAAACGAAAATAAACAACTCTTGTTTAGCATAGCATCATTCCTTTGAATGACGGCATATAATTGCAATTTTGCGGCCATGTACCACTAAATTGTCTGTACAATATTGAATCTGGCCTGCAACGTCGCTGAAAAATTTGCTTTCTTAATTTATAAATTTTTTTCCACGCTCGTTGTACTATTTTTAACCAGAAAGTTTTTATTACACAAACACATTCACCTCCTTTTAAATAATATATTTTTCCTATGTGAAGATTTAAATAAGTTGGGTGCTCAATTATAGTATTGTAATTTCTCAATACACTATGTGGTAAGGATAAACTACAAAAATTTTTTTTATAATAATTTTTATAAAATTTAGTTAAATTAGTAATATATTTGAAAAAATCAAACATGTTACTGTTAGAATTAATATAAAATGTTTGAAGAACCAGAAATTGGCCATCTATATTTGGATCACTATCAATTGTTCTTCCATGAAAATATTTATTGTATATCTCAGGTATCAATAAAATATTTTTATTGATATTACTATTTGAAAGATTTATTTGAAAATTACAATTATAATCGTAACTATAATCATCTTCGTCAGTGTAGTCATCATCATCGCCCTCATCGCCCTCATCGCTATAGTTTGTATTTTCAGATACGGTTGATTCGGTTTCTGTTTGGCTTTCTCTTTCACTATCACTTTCAGTGTCTATCTCGCTATGTCTTTCTATGTTTCTATTATTATTTACATGTTGATTCATTATTTAGTAATGTATTTACTATTATTATTAAATTTAATTAATTCAAAATTTTATTCATTTTTTTTTAAAACATTATATATATATAAAAATGAAGTTGAAATATAGTTTTAATTCAAAAATTCAAAAATTTTTATCTAATAAAACTGTATTAAATTGTGTAGCAGTTATTAGTTTTTTGAATATTGTAGCTTTTATCATATTGAATAAAACCGTCGCTATAATATATTTTATTTTAATTGGGTTAGTAACATCATTCTTTAGTAAAAACATGAATGTTGTTCTACTAGTTCCTTTGATTTTAGTTAATTTATTTGTTGTGTACTCAAAAAGTATAATGGGTCTTTTTAACAACCGCGAAGGATTAGAAAATAATGCGGACGCTAAGAAAGGTGATAGTGGTAGTAGTAGTGGTAGTGCTAGTAAATCTAACAATTCTACTAGTGATAAAAAAAAATCGTCTACTTCCACTTCTAGTTCTACAAATCAAGGGTTGCCTATTACCCCTCTAGATCATGACGTTGATGTTGCTCCAACAAATAATAGTGACGATTCAAATAATTCAACTGGTAAAGGTGATCTTGACGAATCATTTGAAGTTGGAAGAGGTAAAAAAAATAGCAAAGGATACAATATTGATTATGCGTCAACAGTTGAAGATGCATATGATGAATTGAATAAAATTCTAGGAAGTGATGGAATTAAACGTCTAACAAGTGATACACAAAATTTAATGAAACAACAAATGCAATTAGCGGAATCAATGAAAAGTATGGAGCCAATGATAGCTAACATGGCACCTTTAATGCAACAAGCACAAGGATTACTAGGAACTATGGGTCAAAATGGCAGTTTAGGAGATTTATCAAAACTAGCCGAAAAGTTCAGACCTAGTGTTTTTGATGAAAATGTAAGAAAGACTAAACAGTAGAGATCCAATATCCAAATTCATAATAATATAATAAATAATATAATATTATATTATTATGAAAAAAAAATGCCCGCCTGGGGTTATTTGCATTGAAAACATTACAATGGGGGTTTTAGTAATATGCATAATTATTGCATTATATTTCATATATACTATTTTATTTAAAAAAAACAATAACAATACCCAAAATGTTTCAGATACACTATCCGAGGAGAGAAATTATCGTCGTAGTAACGGGGCCGTAGGAGTAGGAGTGGGTATAATACCTCAGTTTCCAAATTTACCATATACAAATTTAATTCCTCCGCCTGTTCCCGGCGACGTATTATTAAACCCATACAGTCCACCTTTAAGAGACGAGCGTTATTTAATTCCACAAGTAAACCTTGTACCTCCAGGCACTGTTCCTATTAATATTTCTACTAATGTAGGAGCCGTTGACACAAGTTACAGACAGGTAGGCATTTTGAATCCGACTAATAAACCAAATAAAGACAATGTGCTTCCACTAATGGGTAGACCCGTTTTTACAAATAGAGATAAATGGCAATATTATACAATAGGTAATCAATTTAATAGTGTCAAATTACCTATAATAGTAAAAGGTAAAAGTGGACTGAATGAATATGGCGTAGATAGATTATACAATGGTGATACTATTTATATTGAAGGGTTGAATGATGTTTATAGAGCAACTATTTATGATAACGATACGATTAAATATCTTCCATTTATTTAGATTTAGATTGTAGACGTGATTTTTTTGTCAACCTGAACTTTTTTCGTTTTGTTCCTCCTTTACTTACAAAAATTTTTTCGTCTACATTTTTCAGAGAATTATAACCATCTTGGATTTCTTCACTTTTAGAAGATCTAGTATTTATTTTGTCTGCAATTTTGTATGCTATAGCATCAACTGCTTTTTCAATTATTTCAGTCAGGTTGTTATCTTTATTATCTTTTGAATCGGATTCTGCTTGTTCTTCTTGAGTATCTTCACTTCTAGAAGGAGTAGTAGAATTTTGATTTACATTTTCTGGTGCTTCTTGTGTTTCTGTGTCAGGTTTTTGAATTTCAGAATTATCAGAAACAAGTTGGTCGGATATTACTTCTTCGTTGCCTGAATCTATGGTTTTTGTTTCCTTTGATTCATTAGTATCAATAGTTTGTTTTTCGCGAAGAAGCTTTAATTTACTATCTAATTCTGTTATTATTTGCGTATTTTTCACTCTAACTTCTTCATACTTTTTTTTTGCTGCAGTTTTTTCTTCATTGGTAGCGTTAACGTTCTTAGATATTTCCGCCCAATCGATATTACTATTATATATTTCTTGTTGTAAAACTTCTATTTTATGTCTCAAGTTCTCAGATGTCATATCATTATCCGCCGACGGTTCTGAAGTGTTATCATCGCCAAGTGTAGTAGTGGGTTCTTTTACTTCCGGAGGATCTACTTCCGGAGGAAATAAATCATTACTTTGAGAATTTGTATTACTTGCTACTTCAGTGTTACTTGTATCTTCGTTTTTTTTTTCTTCACTACTGTTGTTTTCATTTTCAATGTCATTTTGATTATTATTACTATTATTGTCATTATTTTTGTCATTATTGTCATTATTGTTGTCATTATTGTCATTATTATTGTCATTATTGTCATTATTGTTGTCATTATTGTCATTATTATTGTCATTATTGTTAGTGTCAGATACTGTTTCTGATTTTTCGGGTTCTTCGGCTTCTTCGCGAAGCTTCTCTAATTTGGTTTCTAATTCTTTTATTCTATCATCATTAACATTACCAGTTACTTTTCTCAACTCTTCCAATTCATCTTCTAATTTTTTAATTTCGTCATTGGTACCGCCGACAGATTTATTCCACATTTTCAATGTTTTATTAGCCAAATTTAAATTTCTTTTTTTTCTAAATGTTCTTGCATTCCTAGTTTTTTTTTGTTTCTTGTTCTTGTTCTTGTTTTTGTTTTTAGTATTTTGTTTTCTTCTACTTTGTTTTTTTTGATTCAATAATTTAGATATTTTACCTTTAGTTAATTTCATTTCCTATTATATAAATAAAATAATATTTTTATTTATATAGTTATATATTAATGACAACATCAATATCAACATCAAACCCAACAATAAATATTTCTCCTGATAATGTCTATGGTGATTGTGATTTAAAATGTGCATATAATTTTAAATATAATCAAAGTAATTCTGTGGCCACGAATAATGGCGTTTTTATTTCACTTTCTTATGATAAAGGAGCTACTTCTCCAGTAGTCTTCAACACGCACAATTATTCTGTTTCAAAAATAAATATATATTCTCCATCCTTACATACTTTTAATGACAGTTATGCAGATGCGGAACTAGTTATTGAGCATACCCCAGAAATGGGTGGGGATTTATTATATGTATGTATTCCAATTATTTCATCTACAAATTCTTCCGACGCGTCCACTATTTTATCCAATATAATACAAAATGTATCTAATAACGCCCCAGCTGAAAATGAAACAACTAATTTGAATCTATCCGATTTTAATTTGAATACATTTGTTCCCCAAAAATCATTTTTTTCTTATACAGGAACTGTAGGATTAGTTGGACAAGTCATTGTATTTGGAAATGGTAATGCAATACCATTAAAAAGCGATACTTTAACAAAATTGTCTAAAATAATTAATCCTTATCCCATAACAATTAGTGGAGGAGATGTTTTTTTAAATAGCAAAGGGCCAAATAATTCTCAAATGAAGAATGACGGAATTTATATTTCTTGTCAACCAACTGGTTCATCGGAAGAAGAAATAGACGTTACAACTTCAAAAAATAGTGTTAAATATGATTTAAATTCAATAGTTGATGACCCCACCATATTTACTATTTTGCAAATTTTAATTTTTGCTATTTTATTTATTGTTTTGTTTTTTATTGTGAATTATGCATATAATTATTTTTATCCAAATTCATCAACAGCTATAAAACTAGTAAAATAATATGTGGAATATACACATTGCAGTTTATCTATAGAAGAAACACTTGATATAATCATGACAAATGCGAAAAACCTCCTATTTTACTAGTTTTATAGTTTTTATTTTTATAATAATAAATATATATTATTATAAAAAAAATATAAAAAAAATATATAATATATTATATATAAATATGGCGACACCTTTAGAATTAGTGTATGACATCTCGGCTAATAGTTATACTTTAACCTTACCTTTAATTGGTGGTACCATCACTACAGTTAATTGGGGAGACGGTATTACAGAAACTTCTGACGTTAGAACGCACGAATATGACGTTTCAGGTAATTATACTGTAACTGTAGATGGAACAGGTATTACACAGTTAAGTTATGCAACTGGTAATTTAGCTACAGGCAATGAATATTTAACAGCATGTAATAGTTTTGGTGAAATTGGACTTACAAATTTATCTTATGCTTTTAATGGCTGTATTTTATTAACATCTGTTCCTACTGGTCCTAATAGTCTACCACAAGACACTGACGTTGTAAATATGGCTGGTATGTTCCAAGGTGCAACCGCATTCAATCAAGATCTTAGTGCGTGGAATGTTTCTACTGTTGAGAACATGTCTAGTATGTTCCAAGGTGCAACCGCATTTGACAATAGTGGGAATTCTTTAGAATGGGCTAGTACTTTTAGCGTTACAGACATGAGTAATATGTTTAATGGAGCAATTGCATTCAATCAAGATATTCATACTTGGGATGTTTCTAGTGTTACAACTATGGAGGGCATGTTTTATGGTGCAACCATTTATAACAATGGATCCGTTACTAACAGCGGAGGAACACCTTTAACATGGGGTAACAATACCAAAGTTACAAATGTGACTAATATGTTTCGTGGGGCAATTGCATTCAATCAAGATATTAGTACTTGGGATGTTTCTGGCGTTCAGATTATGAATAACATGTTTCAAGGTGCAACTCTCTTTAACAATGGAGACATTACTAATAATGGATTAAAACCTTTAGCATGGGGTAATAATTTTAATGTTGTTACAGATATGAGCAATATGTTTTACGGTGCAACTGCATTCAATCAAGATATTAGTAGTTGGGATGTTTCTAGCGTAACTGATATGAGTAATATGTTTCAAGGTGCGGTCGCATTTAACAATGGAGCCGCCGCTTTAACATGGGGTTCTTCTACTTCTAGTGTTACAACTATGGCTGGTATGTTTCTAAATGCAAGTGCATTCAATCAAAATATTGGCGGTTGGAATGTTTCTGGTGTTACAAACATGTCTGGTATGTTCCAAGGTGCAACCAATTATAATAATGGAGGAAGCGATTTAATATGGGGAACTGGGTCTTCTCCATTTATTTCATATACTTCTAACGTTACAGACATGAGTAATATGTTTAATGGAGCAAGTTCCTTTAATCAATATATTAATGATTGGAATGTTTCAAATGTTACAACTATGGCGGGTATGTTTCTAAATGCAAGGGCATTCAATCAAAATGTTGGTGATTGGGACGTACAGAATGTTGCAAATATGACACATATCTTTGATAATACTAAGATCTCAATAAGCAATTTTAATACAATTTTAAATACATGGTCAACTCTTATTAATCTTACCAGAGGTGTACAATTTGGGGTTTTAGGTTTGACTTATACACCAACAGGATTAGCTGGACATAATGACTTAACAAATACATTTGGTTGGGTCATTCTTGGCGATGCTTTTGTTCCTGATAATATCAAAGTATATAATACTTTTACTTTGACTTATCATAATACCAACATAACTTCTAGTACTAGCTATAGTTTGTTCTATCGTGGAAATAAAGCTTCACCAACAGTTACTACACCTAGTTCTCCTACTCCTCCTCCTACTACACTAATTTTTACTGATGTATTGGTGACAATCAGCGGTATAGTACCAATTGACTTAAGATCGGGAACTTCAGTAGATAGTCCTCTTGTAGCAACGTTTACAATGAACATACAAGGCATTTGTTTTAAAGAAGGTACCAAAATTCTTACAGGAAACGGATATGTCCCAATTGAAAACCTAAAGAAAGGGGATTTGGTTAAAACATTAAAACATAATTATGTTCCAATCAATATGATTGGACGTGCTGTTATTCACAATTTGTCAAATCAAGAGAGAACGAAAGAGCGCTTATATAAATGCAGTAAAGAACAATACCCAGAATTAACAGAAGATCTAGTTATTACTGGATGTCATTCTATTTTAGTAGACGAATTTAAAGAAGGTGAAAGAGAAAAGACAGCTGAGGTACTAGGTAGAATTTTCGTAACAGACGCTAAATATAGATTACCTGCTTGCGTAGATGAAAGAGCAAGTATCTATGATGTTCCTGGTGCTCACACTATTTACCATATTGCTTTAGATCACGATGATTATAAGATGAATTACGGTATTTATGCAAATGGATTATTGGTAGAAACATGTTCTAAACGTCATTTGAAAGAAGTTTCAAAAATGGAGCTTTTATAATTTGGCTGGAGACGAATTTGCATTGAAATGAAATGAAATAAAATAATAAAATGAATTTTTATTATTTTATGGGCTTACAGATTTAGAGATTTATAGTTAGATCAATATTCAATTATTTGAATTAATCGGTGATGCGTCATGTAAATTATCTAGTAATGGACGGAAACTTGCTTTAGTTAATACAGAACCAGATTGAACAATAGGTGCCATTTTTTTGACAACTTCTTGTTCTAAAGTATATGGAAATTGGTTAAAAGCAGTAAATTGTCCCATTTTATTGTCTTCGGAAGGAATATATGTTTGCATTAAACCATTAAACATACTAGACGAAGAACGTCTCATTAAATCAAATGCAACAAATAATGAAAGAACCGCTAAAATTGGGTTCGTGTGTAAAAACATGTAAATGACAATTAGACAAATAACAATTTTACCTATAATATTGTTTACTAAAAAGGCGACAGGTTGCGGTGTTTTAAAACCTAAAATTAAATAAATAATTAAAATAATAGTTAAAACTAGCTGTCCTCTATGTTCTTTTATAAATAAACTTGAAAAACTGTTCATATATCATATCACTAGATTTTATTTATTTTGATTTTAAAATTGGTATAAAAAAATTTCATTACTAAATATTACCTAAATAATTAGATGCAAAATAACTATACCAGCTGTTTGTGCAATCTTCATTTGTCTAACTAAAAAAAATATTTAAATATAGTATAAATATGTCATCGCCTTTAGTATTAGTGTATAACATCGCAGTTGATGGATTTACATTAATCTTACCCTTATTTGAAGGTAATGTCACTTCAGTTGATTGGGGTGATGGTAGTACAGATAGTTCTGACGTTAGAACACATACCTATATAAGTCCAGGCATTTATACAGTTACTGTAAATGGAACCATTCTATTTTAGTGGATGATTTTACAGATGAAGAAGAAAAAGAAAAGGTTTTGGAATTTACATGGTGACATATATATAACCGATAACAAATACCGTCTTCCTGCTTGCGTGGATCTTCGTAATTCCGTTTATGAAATTCCAGGTCCTCACACCATTTACCATTTGGCATTAGAAAATGATGATTATAAGATGAATTATGGTATTTATGCAAATGGATTATTGGTTGAGACATGCTCTAAACGTTATTTGAAGGAGCTTTCAAAAATGGAACTTTTATAATTACACAATTAAAGCTAACAAAATAATAAAAAATGGTCGTTTTTATTATTTTGTTACAGTCAGCGTCAAAAATTCAAGCTAAATAAAAATGATATAAATATATTATTATTAATTGACTAAATATTACCAGGTTTATATAAATTTTACGGTTATGATTCATAATAATAACAACAATAATAATTTGAATTCTTATTTGGGTCAAAAGGGATACACCATATTAAAAAAAGAGTTGACGATTGAACAGCAAAAACAGATTAGAAATGATTTGACTATTAAGCCGTATGTTGGTTGTATTGGGGGAGGAGGCAGTAGTAATCCAGTTACATACCCTGCTTATCGTGAGTCGGATAAGAAGTTCTATGTACCGCATCATTATGGAGTTGAGACTTTTGGGGCGCCGAAAAACTGCACACTTAGTGAAGGTGATGACATCAGTCTGGAATTCAATGGATCATTGAGAGATTATCAAGAGCCGGTTGTGAATAAGTATTTAGAACGTGTTTCTAATGGTACGGGTGGCGGCGGCCTCCTTGAATTGCCTTGTGGGTTTGGTAAAACTAGCATCTCTTTATATATTTTATCACAGTTGAAAAAAAAGACTTTCGTCATCGTGCACAAAGAATTCTTATTAAACCAGTGGGTTGAACGCATACAACAATTTTTGCCAAAAGCGCGCGTCGGTAGGATTCAAGGACAAATTATTGATATTGAGGACAAAGACATTGTCATTGGAATGCTGCAAAGTTTGTCCATGAAAGAATATCCGGCGTCGGTATTTGACAGTTTCGGGTTTACCATCATTGATGAGGTGCATCATATATCAAGTCAGACCTTCTCCAATGCACTTTTCAAAATTGTTACCAAATATATGTTGGGACTTTCGGCGACGATGAATAGGAAAGACGGTACAACACGTGTATTCAAAATGTTTCTGGGAGATGTTATTTTTAAGGGTGATAGGGATGAGAAATTTGATGTTGTTGTAAAAGCAATTGAATATTATGTTGACGATGACGATTTCAATCATGTAATTACCGATTTTCGCGGTAATGTTTCTTATAGTTCAATGATTTCCAAATTGTGTGAATACAATCGTCGCAGTGAATTTATCATAAAAGTGCTTGTTAATCTTTTGAATGACAATCCTAAACAGCAAGTTTTAATATTGGCACATAATAGAAATTTAATAAAATATTTACATGATGCTATTCAGCACCGAAATATAGCAACTGTTGGTTATTACGTGGGAGGAATGAAAGAGTCCGCGCTCAAAGAATCTGAAAATAAACAAGTAATTATAGGCTCGTATGCTCTCGCGGAAGAAGG
>Ga0114968_10000240_pt1 | contig 40428 bp, 38 predicted proteins | sample M_130807_EF_Meta_FD_87020 | JGI IMG/M metagenome (GOLD analysis project Ga0114968, IMG submission 87020) | Freshwater microbial communities from Lake Montjoie, Canada to study carbon cycling - M_130807_EF_MetaG | ecosystem: Environmental > Aquatic > Freshwater > Lake | place: Lake Montjoie... | reverse complement strand
CTTAGAAACAGCACAGCGTAGAGATAGCGTTTTAAGATTAGCACAACTTATCAGTTATAACCCATCAAGAAATGTTCCTGCACATGGATTTTTAAAAGTCACTGCTGTATCTACCACTGACACAGTGTTAGATTCTAACGGAACTAATCTAGCAGACACTACTATCCTTTGGAACGACTCCACTAATCCGGACTGGTATCAGCAGTTCATCAATATCATGAACTCGGCAATGACTACCTATTTTGGAAAATCATCTGCTAAGAAAACCATTGACGGAATTACCACTGAGCAATATAGAGTAAACAGTGTAAATCAAGATGTGTCTATTTTTAATTTTGCCAAGACGATCAATGGCAGCAACATGTCGTTTGAGATTGTACCTTGTACATTTTCAGGCAAAGACTACATTTATGAAGAAGCCCCTGTTCCTGGTAATACTTTTAGTTTTCTCTACAAAGATGATCTTCAAGGTGCAGGCAGTGCTAATACCGGGTTTTTCACACATTTTAGACAGGGAACATTAACTGTTTCAAATTTCAGTGTCACTAATCCTGTCCCTAACGAAATCATTGGAGTCAATACCCCAGACATTAATAATACAGATGTATGGTTATGGCAATTAAACAAGCAAGGCAATTATGATACTTTGTGGACACAGATTCCTTCATTAGTTGGCAATAACATTATCTATAACAGTCTTAATAAAAGCATAAGATCTGTATATTCAGTAAGTTCGAGGGCTAACGATCAAATTGATTTAAATTTTGCAGATGGAGTTTTCGGTGATTTACCTAAAGGCGAATTTAGATTATTTTATAGGCAGAGTAACGGATTAACCTACATTATCAAACCTGATCAGTTAAGCGGCGTTGTTATATCTATTCCCTATGCCAATGCTTCTGGACAAACTCATACTTTACAAATGACATTGAGTTTGCAGTATTCAATCAGTAACAGTGCTGGTACTGAATCAAATGCTGCTATACAAAACAAAGCACCCCAGACTTATTATACTCAAAATAGAATGATCACCGGAGAGGACTATAATATAGCACCTTTAAATGCTGGGTCTGATATTTTAAAAGTTAAAAGTGTAAATCGAGTGTCTAGTGGCATCAGCAAATATTTTGATCTCAGTGATGTTACTGGCAAATACAGTAAAACAAATATTTTTGCCACAGATGGTATTCTTTATAAAGATGCCAGTGAGAATATATTTGAATTTGATTTTACCAGCAGAAATCAAGTATTGGCAGTAATTAAAAATTCAATTGCTCCAATAGTTAATAGTACAGGACTTCGCTCATTTTATTTTGAAAATTACATTAGACCTGAGTTAACTAGTTTAGCATTAACATGGAAGGAAGTTAATAAAACTCCTGGTCAAAGCAGAGGTTATTTTTATAATGCCAATGGTACTTTTGCAGTTGGACCTATATATACTGACACTAATCTTCGTTATGCAACTCCGGGTGCTTTAATTAAATTTACTGCTCCTGCAGGCAAGTATTTTGATAGCAAAAATAATATTAAAACTTTACCAGCTTCTGGCTTACCTGGGTCAGGATCTTTGTTTATTTGGGCTCCGGTTAGTCAAGTAATTAATAATGGAGCAGGATTATTGGACGACGGAACCGGTCCTGTTATCCTTGGTACTAGGGTTCCTAGTGATGCTATTGCTACAGAAATTTTATGCAGATATGTTGATCTTTTAGGTTATCCTATCGAGACTGAAATTGCCAACATATGCATGACCTATAAAAATTTCGGACTGACTATAGACACAGAAACAAGAGAATGGATCATTATTACCAACACTAATTTAAACACTGTTGATAATTTTGGGTTGGCATATCAAAATAATCTTGAAGATCAAGGTTTAGATACCAGTTGGTTAGTGTCATTTACGTGGACTGGCAAGTATTACAAAGTTAGATCTAGAATATTAAATTATATTTTTGAAAGCGAACAAGAAACAGCTTTTTATGTTGACAAGACTTCTGTAAATTATGACTTTACCAGCAACACTGTGATTAAAGACAAGATCGACATATTGTCTATTAACACAGTTCCTTCGGCAATATCTACGGCTACGGCCACTATTGGTAGTGATCATAATTGGCAAATTGACGGAGTGATTGTTGAGTCTGATGGATATGTTGATCCTAAACGAGTTACAGTCAGTTTTTACGATTATAATAATTCGGGAAGGATCACTAATCCTAATTCTTTTGATGAAGTAGTCGGCAGTGAATATGTCTATTTCAAAAAAACATCCGATGGTTTAAATTACTCTTTAACTAGAGATGATATTGTGCCTTTGCTCAATGAACAAAGTGTGACTAGTGAATTGAAAATTGATAATCAGTTGTTTTATTTCTACGATAGTTCTTTAGATGTGGTCAAATATTGGGCCACAGCTACAGCCAGTTTGATCTATACTGATCAGTATATAGGCAAAAGTGGCAGATCCGATCTCAAGTTCCATTATGTGCATAACAGTGGAGATCAAAGAAGAATTGATCCCAGCAAATCTAATATTATTGACATCTATGTGTTAACCACAGGATACGATACCAGTTATAGAAGTTGGTTAATTGGTAATACAGAAACAGAGCCGTTGGCACCGACTAGTCAGAGTCTAGAACAAAATTACAGTGAATTTTTAAACAATATCAAAGCCATTAGTGACGAAATTGTTTATCATCCTGTGAAATATAAGGTTCTATTTGGAGAAAAATCATCTGCATCTTTACAAGGTACATTTAAGGCAGTTAGAAATGCTAATAAAATTACCAATGACAATAATTTAAAAACTAGAATATTAACGGCTATTAGTGAGTTTTTTGCTTTAGAAAATTGGGAGTTTGGCCAAACATTTTATTTCAGTGAATTGTCTACATACGTTATGAATAATCTAACCCCAGATATTACCAATTTTGTGTTAGTTCCTAAAACAGACACAGGGTTTGGCAGCCTGTATGAAGTCAGTTGTTTGTCTAATGAACTATTGGTCAGTGGAGCCGGTATTGCTGATATAGAAATTATTGATGCGGTTACAGCCTCGCAATTGAAAGCACCTTCAACTATTATTACTACAACTTAACATGGCTGAACAAAATAAAAAATCAGTAAATTTTTTACCGGCATACGTCAGATCGGATAAAAATTCAAAATTTTTGTCCAGCACAATCGATCAGTTGATACAATCACCCCAGTTAGAAAGAATAGACGGGTTTATTGGATCTAAGATAGCTCCTAATTTTGATCCATCTGTTGACAATTATATTACATCTGCTTCTCCTCTAAGAAATGCCTATCAATTAGAGCCGGCAGTGGTATTTCGAGACTCTGTATCTAACATTACAGATGTGGTCAGCTTCGATGATTTAATTAATGAAATTTCAGTACAGGGCGGTAATGCTGACAATTTAGATAGGGTTTTTAGGACAAAATTTTATTCTTATGATCCCTTAATTAACTGGGACAAGTTGGTCAATTACGATCAATACTACTGGTTACCTAATGGCCCAGATAGCATAAGCATAACAACCAGCACTAATATTATAGGGCGGTCTACATATACCATGCCTAACGGCTATGCCTTAAGCAATGGTATGAAGGTTACGTTTACTAATTCAGTTACCTCGGGTACTACTAGTATTTCATCAGGCACCGAGTACATGGTTGAAGGTGTGGGCAATTCTATTAGACTAATAGATATCAACCTATTAGAAGTTAACGGATCTTTAGCTACGATCTATAACGAAACTTTTGATAATTCGTCATTTGATCAATATGGTTTTGATTCAGATGAAAGGGTAGCTTTAATTCCAGAGTATATCACAATTAATAGAGCCAGTAGAGATCTAAATGCTTGGTCTAGATATAATAGATGGGTTCATCGAGATGTAATTAATACAACATCCATAATAAATGATATTGATCCAGTCTATCAATTCAATTACAAAGCCAAACGACCTATTGTAGAATTTAAAGCAGATATCCAGTTATATAAATTTGGTAAAAATGGAATTCAAAATATAGATCTTATTGACAATTCTACAACAGATATAGATACAATAGCAGGTGCTCTTGGCTATTATGTAGACGGAGAATTATTACAACAGGGATATAGAATTGTACTGAACAATGCTGACGATCTTACTATTAGAAATAAAATCTATGAAGTTAGATTTACTACCAGTACTTCCGCTATCTATCTGATTGAGACTATCGACTCTGGGGTTAATGATCTGGATAGTATATCTGTAAACTACGGAACTAATTATTCTGGAAAAAGTTTTTACTATTCTGCAGACGATGACAAATGGCTGTATGCTCAACAACACGAATCTTTGAATGAGTTTCCTTTGTTTGATCTTTTTAGCAGCGACGGAATAAGCTACACTAAAAATGCAAATGAAAACAATTTCAGTGGAAACAAGATATTTGGTTATGATTTAGGATCTGGTGTCGCAGACACTGTACTAGGATTTCCAGTTAAACAAGATCAAAATGCCATAGGAATTGGCAGCTATCTGTTTAAAAACTATTTCTCAACAGATTCTTTTTCTATTGTTGTAGATAAAGTTAGACAGACACAGCTGGTTTCTACAACGTTTCTTAAAATTAATGATGTTGATACTGATACATATTCTTTAACCAATGTTTGGAGATCAACAGAAGAATATCAAATTCCAATTTTAGAAACTCAGATAATAGGTCTATCAACATCTACAGTAACCGCATTATCTTTAGATGCTCCATTAACTAATACTGTTACATCTTATCTATCGTTTGTTAATTCAAAGATAACACAAACTTCTGCGACCATTACTGCAAATTCATTAGCTGTTTCTTTTGATAATGACCTAGTCGATAACGATGTTGTGTTATTAAAAATCAACACCGATCAAGTTCCTAACACCAATGGATATTATGAGCCTCCTTTAAGTTTAACTAATAATCCTCTCAACGGCCCAATAGCCAGTGTAACACTTAGCCAGCTAACTGATCATGTAGCTAGTATGGTTTATAGATTCTTTGACAGTGATTTCGTTGGAGAATTCCCTGGCTCAAACAATCTTCGAGATTTATATGATTATGCAAAATACGGAACACAATTAATCACGAATGAAAATCCTATCAGTTTTGCACATATTTTCTTAGGAAAAAAAGAACATAATGTTGTTGACTCAATTAGATCTGCAGGGGAACAGTATAATCAATTTAAATTAAATTTCCTTAGAACACTGGACACTATTACTGATCAGGTTGATATTGTGTCGATAGTGGACACACTCCTATCGGAAATTAATCAAAATAATACTGCTGGAGGATCTTTTTATAGATCTGACATGGCAGGATATGGTGCTGTAAAAACCATAAGAGAAATTACAGTTACAAATTCTTATATATCAGAATATCCTATCGGAGTTGAATTTGATCTCAGCAGTCTAAGTTTCAAATCGGTATTGATCTATGTCAATGATGTACAACTAGTTTCGGGTCAAGATTACGAATTCATATTGGCCAACGGAACAGTGAATTTTTTAACAACATTGTCTGTAGGTTCAGTTATAAAAATTCATTATTATGAAAATACCCTTGGTTGTTTTATTCCTTCTACTCCTACAAAATTAGGACTGTACCCAAAATTTGTTCCTGGGCTTGTTACTGATGATAGATATGCCAACGGTTCTCAGTTGATGATAATGGGACATGATGGCAGTCTAATAAAGGCCTACGGAGATTATAGAGATAATGTAATTCTTGAATTTGAAAAAAGAATTTTCAACAATATTAAGGTAGAATATAATCGTACACTTTATGACATGGTGTCGGTAATTCCCGGTGCTTTTAGAGAATCAGATTATACTATTAGTCAGGCTAATGATCTTTTGGTACACGACTATACCAAATGGGCATCTGTTTATAATGTAGATATTTTTACTAATGACACTTATGATGCTGGGACATATAGAACATGGAATTATAAGAATACCACTGACACACTACTAGGTAAACCTGCCTTCGGAACATGGAGAGCAGTATTTAAATATTTCTACGACACAGATCGTCCTCATACCCATCCCTGGGAAATGTTGGGTTTTACTATTAAGCCTTCTTGGTGGAATGCTAGTTATGGAGCCGGTCCCTATACATCTTTGAATACTCAAATGTGGATCGATCTAGAAAATGGATATATTGCAAATGGTGAATATCAAGGAACATGGAACAAATATAAAAGACCTGGATTAGCGAATATTATCCCTGTAAATTCTAGTGGGGCTTTGAGAGATCTTAATTCATTTTTAGTTACAAATGCAGGACCTTCAAATCAAAAAGAGGATTGGATTTTTGGAGATTATAGTCCCGCTGAAGTCGCTTGGAGAAACAGCAGTTACTGGCCGTTTGCATTGAATATTGCTGCTGTTCTTTTACGTCCTAGTGATTACAATTCTAAATTATTTGACGTCAGCAGAACTACTATTAATGCAATAGGGCAAGTTGTCTATAAAGAAGATAATCTTTATCTTGATCCTAGAAAACTGTTGATAGATGGAGTAAATGACGCACAAACCTCTGGGTTTGGAAATTTTGTAATAGAGAAAGGGCAAAAAAACTATCAAGATTATGCAACAAGATTATCACAAGATTTGACCTACTTAGATTTAAATTTATTCCATAAGTTGGGCGGATTTACCAGCAAAGAAAAGCTCCAGGTAAAGATCAATGCAGTTGATCCTCAGTCGACTAAACCAGGTGTAATTTTACCTCCTGAAGATTACAGTCTAATATTAAATGTCAGCAATCCAATAAAATCAGCAAGAATATCGGGTGTAATAGTACAAAAGGCTAATGGAAATTTTGTTCTAAAAGGTTATGACAGAAATTATCCATTCTTTAATATCTACCAACCAATTAAAAGTGCTATAGACGGTGCGGTTGTTGTTGGTGGAAAACAAGAACATTATGATCTATGGCAACCAGCTACTAGCGATGGTAATAGTGGGCTGAGTGCTATTGAGATTACCACGGCTAATACCTATTCTATTAAATTTTATAAACAAGGGCAGATTGTTCTGCACAACGGAAGATACTATAGAGTTAAAACCAGTCATAATGCACAGACTACATTTGATCCTAATTTATTTCAGCAGTTGCCAGGATTGCCCACCACCGGTGGTGCAAGAGCTCAAACATCTAGCAGATTTGAAACAGTTGTTACTAAAGTAATTTATGGGACAATGTTTAGTACAATTCAAGAAGTGTATGACGTCTTGATAGGTTACGGAGCATGGTTAGAGGACCAGGGATTTATTTTTGATCAATACAATTCCGACCTAGCTGAAATGATGGATTGGAAATTTACCGGTAAAGAATTCCTGTATTGGAGTACACAGAAATGGGCTGAGGGTAATCTAATAACATTATCGCCCTTTGCAGACTATCTAAAATATAAATTTAAAGATTCTGTTGTAGATAATCTGTTTGCTAAAAATTACGAATATAGTTTACAAAAAGCAGATGGGCAAGGTTTTCCTAAAGATAACTTCGATATCACTAGAGAAGATAGCGGATGTACAATACAGACCAAAGACACACAAGAAGGAATATTTTTTGCAGTATTAAATTCAGTGCAAAAAGAGCATGGCATGGTGTTCAATAATACTACCATATTCAATGACACTATATATGATCCCGATTCTGGTTACGGGCAAAAAAGAATACGATTATATGGATTTAGAACAAAAGGGTGGAATGGAGATTTAACCAGCCCTGGATTTGTCTATGACAATGTAGAGATAACTGAGTGGCAATCTTATAAGAGTTATATTCCTGGAAAAGTGGTAAGATATAACGGAGTTTATTACGAAGCTAATCAGCAAATTATCAGTGATGAAACCTTTGATTTTACCAAATGGGATATTTTAGCGTCAAAACCAACTCCTCAGTTTGTGCCTAACTTTGATTATAAAATCACACAGTTTGATGATTTTTACAGTTTAGACATAGATAATTTTGATTACAGTCAACAACAGTTAGCTCAGCATCTTATAGGTTATACACCTAGAAATTATTTGAATAAAATCTTTACAGATCCTATTGCTCAATATAAATTCTATCAAGGTTTTATTAGAGAAAAAGGAACTAAAAATCCACTGTCTAAGATATTAAAAGCTAGTCAAAACAGAGATCAGGGATCAATTGAAATCAACGAAGAATGGGCTATTAGGGTCGGTAATTATGGCGGCTTTGAAACCTACAATGAAATTGAGTTTCCTTTACAAGAAGGACTCTATTTAGAAAATCCCTATGTTATTGAATTTGTTGATAAGGCTCCGTCTGATCCACTAGCGTTAATACATTATACTAGTTCAACTAACTTATTAATTACACCGTCAAATTACATTGCCACTGCAACTTTTGCAACAATTGATGGAACATTTGATGACTATAATTTAGAATTGACCACGGCTGGATATGTGAGGGCAGATGATGTAACTGCTACAGCATACAATAAGAATAGCCTTTTAGATATAGCCAACAACAGCATACTGCAAAACGGTGACACGATCTGGCTAGGTTTCTTAGAAAATGGTGACTGGGACGTTTATAGATATACACATCAGCGAGCAAAAATAGCCGGAGTTTATGTAAGTAGCCCTGGTGCTGAAATCACTTTTGTTACCAATGTTCATCATAATCTACAGATAGGGGATATAGTTTCTGTAGTTCGATTTAATGCTCAAGTTGACGGTATTCACATAGTGACTGCTATTCCTGAAGTAGGACAGTTTACTGTAGCTTCGGCCCTTGCAGGAATTCTTAACGAACCTTTATTGGCTTATGGTAGTCTTTACAGATTTGAATCAGCTAGACACAGTGATTTTGCAGCACTTGCTACTGCATCAGATCTTTTTAATCTCCCAGAAAACAGCAAGGTGTGGATTGATCGAGATATTGATCAAAAATGGGCAGTTTATGAAAAAATAAAAAATTATAACACAGGTACAGTTTATGCCAGTATGCCAACGCCATTTGGTCAACACATGGGAGCTGCTATTGTTGCAGATAAAGATTCCAACACTGTGTTAGTTTCTTTGCCGGGATATAAGTCAGCGACATCAATTAATTATGGAAAAATTTCGGTTTATACTAAATTTACTAATGAAAATCTTGTTAAGAAATTTGATTATGCACTAAACACAGGCGGTAAGAATTATTGTCAACCAAACACTTCAACAGATTTTGGATATTCGTTAGCATTAGACAATGCAAAAGATTTATTTGTTGCCGGAGCTCCAATTGCCTCGGCTATTAGAGCGACAACAGTTACTAGCACGACATTGGTATTATCTACAGGTACAGGGGTTACTAGGCCTTTATACAAAGAAGGGCTAGTTAAAATAAGCAGTAGGAATGATCAAAACACTGCTGAAGTAACTTCAGCAGTGTTAGCACAGCCTTATTCGACCGCAACTAATGCTAATTCTAGATTCGGTCATTCTCTTTATGTTACCCAGGTTGCAGCATCTACGTCAACTTTATTGTTGGTTGGTGCCCCAGGTAGTAATGCATACCTTGGTACCGGAACGGTATATGCATTTAATATTGACAAATTTGGCACAACTGTCACTGTGACTAATCATCCTACAGGAACCACAGTAAACAGTACATCTACAGTATCGTTAAATCGTGGAAGTCTGTGGGGTTATTCTATTTCGGGTAGTAGCACAGGAGATACTATTGCAATCAGTGCTCCTAAGTTTTATAGTTCGGGGTCATCTGGAATTGTTCAAATATTTGATAAAAATCTATTTTGGAAACAGACCCTCTATTCACCATTTGATGTAAATGATGAATTTGGATATACTGTAGAAGTTTCATCAAGCGGAGAATTTATATTTGTTTCTTCAATTAGATCGCAATCTTATATAGGTACTATTGGTAAGGTTGCGGTCTACACCGCAAACAGCTCTGGTACCTATGTGCTGTCTCAAATATTAGGTAACCCCTTAGTAAACACCAACTTACGATTTGGGTCAGCGATATCAATTAGTCAAGACGAACAAAATTTAACCATCAGTTCGTTAGGTACTAATAGATCTAGGATTGTGAAATTTTATCAAAATACTGATAAAAAATTAGGCGAGACTACTTTTGATAATAACGAAACAAGATTTTTATCATCTGTGCCTGACTCAGGAGCAGTTTATGTCTACAATAATTTTGACAACTTCTTTATTCAGGCAGACGAGCTACTACCTGATGAAATATTAGAAGGCAGTCGATATGGTTTAGCGTTGGCATCAACAGACAATAGCATATTTGTTGGAGCCCCGTTTAATGATATTACACAAACTATACAAGATAAATCTAAAGTTTATCAATTTAAGAAAAAGGATTCTACTAAAAATTCTTGGTATAGATTGAGAAATCAAGAATCATTAGTTGATGTTAAACCGTTCCAACGAATTGCATTAGTTGATACATTCAATGAAGAAGTTCTTGATTACCTAGATATAGTAGATCCATTAAAAAACAAGATAGTTGGGACTGCAGAACAAGAATTAAAATACAAGTTGGCAGCAGATCCGGCTATATATTCTGTCGGTCTAGCAGCAACTAATAATGATACAGAAACTAATTGGCTAGATGAACACGTTGGCGAATTGTGGTGGGATTTAAGCACAGCCAAATATGTTTGGTACGAGCAAGGGAATGATGTTTTTAGAAAAAACAATTGGGGTAAATTGTTTCCTGGAGCCAGTATTGACATTTATGAATGGGTTAAATCTGACCTGTTGCCTAGCGAATGGGCGGCACAGGCAGATACTACACGTGGTCTAATTAGAGGTATAAGTGGTCAGCCAAAGTATCCTGACAATACAGTAATATCGGTCAAGCAGGTGTTTAACACTGTGACAGGGGCGTTTGAAAATGTCTATTATTTCTGGGTAAAAAATAAAGCAACAGTACCTGGATTGGTTAATAGAAGGCTAAGTTCTCTACAGGTGGCTAATTTAATTGCAGATCCGTTGGCTAATGGATTAAAATTTGTTCAAGTTCTTTCAGCTAATTCAATAGCATTTGCCAATGTACAGGCGTCTTTAGTAGGCAATAGAATTTCTGCCAACATAGCATTTGATAAAATTAATAATCAAATTCCTAGACATACCGAATGGATGCTGATGCAAGAAGGCAGTTCACATTCGATGCCTACTGAATTATTAGACAAAAAGTTGATAGACAGCTTGTTAGGTAGGGACTTATATGGACGATCTGTTCCGGCACCTGAATTGACATTTAGAAATAGATACGGATTGGGCATAAGACCACAACAAACTCTGTTTAAAGATAGAATTGAAGCATTAAGAAACTTGGTAGATTTTTCTAATTATGTTTTAAAAAATAACCAAATCACTAACAATTACAATTTTGATAAATTAAATTCTTATGAATCGATACCTGATGAAACTCAGCGAGAATATGATCAGGTAGTTGATGATATAGAACAACTTAATGCTATTAATACAAATTCTTATAGACAGGGACAATTAACTTGTACAGTTAAAAATGGTAAAATTTACAGTGTGTCTATAGTTGATTCTGGCTACGGGTATCTATTACCGCCTAAGATTTCTGTGGCTTCTTCTGACGATGCAGAAATTTTAACTAGTATTGATAGTCGAGGTCAAATCATTGCTGTTAGGATACAAAATACAGGTAACGGATTTGTTCAAGCCCCGGCATTGACAGTAAGACCTCAGGCGGTAGTAGTTGCTAATGATACTACCGCCGGCGGTAGATGGACGTTGCATACATTTAATTATCGACAGAATGTGTGGGACAAGATCAGAACCCAATTGTATAACACTCCATTATTTTGGAATTATGTAAATTGGACCTCTAAAGAATATAATCAATATAAATCTATAAAATATATCGTAGATGATGTATATGAATTAAATTCCATAATTGATCCTCAGCCTGGTGATTATGTTAAAATTAAAAATATCGGAGACACCAGATCCGCTATATTGGAAAGAATAAGTCAGCAATTAGGAAATTTTACTGACTATTACAACATCATTTTTAGTGAAAATGGAACTGTTCAAATCAAGAGCAGTATATGGGATTATAGTACTGTAAATTATTCTTACGATGCTGCTCCATTAGATGAAGCTCTATTTGATCAGGTACCTGATTTAGAATTATATTATATTCTAAATGCCTTAAAGGATGATATATTTGTTAATGATCTTAAGGCCAATTGGAATTTATTTTTCTTTAAGGCTCTGCGATATGCACTAACTGAACAAAAATTATTAGATTGGGCCTTTAAGACCAGCTTTATTGGCGTCAAAAATACCACTGACATATTAAGTCAACCAGTGGCCTATAGTCTAGACACTAGCCAATATTATGAAGAATTTATCAAAGAGATAAAACCCTATCACTCACAGATTAGAGACTTTGTTGCTGCCTACAGTAATTTAGAAAACGCCAGAATTAACTCAACTGATTTTGATTTGCCTCCCTATTACAATGTGGAAACTGAGGCTTTTAATGTAGCAGAGTTACAAGCCAACGCAATCAATACTGCAACATTAACTAGTACACCGTTAGATCAATATCCGTGGAAATCATGGGCTGACAATTATACCTATACCTTAGAAGATATATTGGTCGCCGATCCAGGTAGCGGATATACTCAAGCCCCGACAGTTAATATTGGTAGTGGCGGCCCTGATATTAATGCCACAGCTAAGGCCTATATTCGAAACGGGGGAGTATACCGAATTGTAGTTACGTATCCAGGAGTTAATTTTAGATGGTCACCACAGATAACCATTACAGGAGGTGGGCCTTATGTTACTGCTAACGCCACTGCTTCAGCTGTGCTTTCTAACACTGTTGTGCGTAAAAATATTGTAGGAATGAAATTCGATAGATATAGTGTAGATTCTGAGATAGGCAATATCGAGGTAACTGAAACATTTACCTGTGACGGAAAGACAACTGAATTTGAATTAGAGTGGATGGCAGACCCTGACAAGTTAAAAATATTCCCTACACTTGATAAAAAATTGGTACTGGCCGCCAATTATAAGATTGTTCAATTTTCTAAAAGCGGAAATAGCAATTCCAACAAATATTCTAAATTTGTATTCCTTGACACGCTACCTAAAGAAAATCAAATTTTCAAAATTACCTATAGCAAAAATATCAGTTTGTTCAATGCAGTAGATAGAATAGATACTTACTATAATCCTAGCTCAACAATGCCGGGCAAATATTATCCATTGTTGATGACTGGATTTGAATATCCTGGAACGGCTATTCAGGGGTTGAGATTTAATTATTCTACACCATTGGGCAATGAATATGGAAATTATGGCGGAGGTGGTTGGGATGATTTTGTTGACTATTATGCCAAGGCTAAGATAGTTTCTAATGTTTCCACCAGTACTACAACACTATTTTTAAGTACCACTACTGGTATTATTCCAGGGCAGGTGATAAATTTCTTAAATTCATCTACCTTACGAGTAAGAACAGACACGGTGGTTGTTTCTGTTAGTACTGCAACCCGTTCTATTCAGATCAGTGCTCCCCAGTATAATATTTTGAGAGCCAGATCAACTGCTACTACTGTTGGTTCCGCTATGACCATAGAAACTTTGACAGAATTTCACGGTGACTATAGAGTAGGTGATAGGGTGTTGATATCTGGAATAACCACCAGTGGATATGACGGTGAATATACAATTGATACTATTTACAGTAACAGTATACTTGGTGTTACAGCATATCAAGTATTAGGCAACACTCTAGCTACTATTACAACCGCTACTGTTAGGGCCTATAGTATAATATCTCCGGTGTATGCTCAAACAAAATTGTTAGGCAAGTATAGTTTTAATGCAGGTTATTGCCCAGTTCCAGCATCAACACTTACTGCTGGTACGTATGCAATTTCAGTAGCACCGTCTGAATACACATGGTATTTAGGAGTACCGTATTATTCTTTTGGAACTATCCCATCGAGCATTAATGAAGGTGGTAGTGGCACATTTAATATTATTACGGCTAATGTTTCAAATGGAACTACAGTATATTGGACCATAGGAAATGTTAGCACTACGGCCACTGACTTTTCTGCATCATACGGTTCGTTTACTGTTAACAATAACACTGGATCGTTTACAGTATCTCCTACCGCTGATACTACAACAGAAGGTTTTGAGACATTTGTAGTTTACCTTAGAACTTTGAGTACTTCAGGATCTATTGTGTCAACTAGCACCTCGGTGACAATTAATGATACAAGTCAAGGAGGTGGCGGAGGTGGCGGTATCGAGGTTGCAGCATTTGCAGGCGGAACAGCCTACGTTAATACTTTCTCTTACTGGAGTTCTAACCAAATGAATGCTGTGCCGGCTAGTTATGCCGAATTCCAATTCAATACAAACGGCACGATATCTGTTGCCTATTCTAGTCCAGACAGTCCGTTGTACGGTTATGTAACTCGATATGTTAGTACATTTACTAACACCGGTACCAATTATGATATCAAAGTAGACATGAGAATTGGTGATGGGGTTCAAAGAAGTTCGGCCGCTAGAACCGACTATTATGTGTTAGGTAACTTTGAATCTCCTACTAGTGGAAATTCTACAGGCTGGGTCAATTTAGGAACACAGAGGACTATTCGTGTTGAACTATCCTCTGGAGCGACCTCAGGAGATTATGTAGCACTAGCAACAACAGTATCTATAGGACCTACAGGAACAGCTACTACTAGCACATCGTCGTACTTTGGTATAGATATAGGGGAAATATAAAGGTCATCTAGCACCTCATAAATATTAGCATGTCAACAGCAACCTTTACAATATCTAACATAGGTGACAATCCTGTTACCATAACTGGCATTACATTTAATACGCCTAGTGGTATTTCTCACGTTGCTGATTTGACAAATCTAGGTGGAAGTGCTGCATTTACAGGTTCAATAGCCACCCTATCCTACAGTCTAAATTACCCACTCAGTCAAACTTTCACAGTTAATCATACTACAAATACCGGTGTAACAATCGCTTCAACATTGGCCAGTACTATAGTTATCAACGGATCAAGTGGTACTTCGGCCACTATCACTGTAACTGATGTTGTAACAACATCCACAGATTTAATAATTCCTACTACCGCTACATTTTATTCTTATACAATCCCAGGTACCTATTATCTTGTACCACCTTATCGATATGCCACCGCAACAATAATTGGAGCTGGTGGAGGAGGAGGCGGCAATGATGGTGGGGGAGACAATTGGGCAGGAGGCGGCGGCGGATCTGGTGCCTATACTGTCAGTTATTTAGATTTCAACAACACAGGAAGTCTAGAGATTGTTGTCGGAGCAGGAGGTCTGCCTGCTAGTGTAAGTTTTAATGGTTATGCTTATCCTGGAATAGAGGGCAAAACCAGGACAGGTACTAAGGCCGGAGGAACCGGCGGTACCTCCTTTGTTTTTTGGACTACTTCGGGTTACTACTATTCATCATTTGCTACTGGAGGCGGCGGCGGCAGTGGCAATACCAGTGATGCACGATATAACATCACTGGCGGATCGGGAGGATCTACCTCCGGTACCGGATCGTCACAAAATGGAGCCAAGGGCGAGGATGTAACTAGGCCTACCTTTGAAAGAAACAGTTATAGAGCCGCATACGGTGGGGCTATTTCAGGAATTACCACAGGTACCGGCGGCAATAGCCATGACAGCAATTTTGGTGATAATTTAGATATACATTTGCCTCAAGGTGGTGGTGATGGTGCTGTTTTTCTTCTTTTCAGTAACACAAATCCTGCAGGTGCCGGTATATCAATTGTTTCAAACTTTGGACAACCTGGATCTAGCATAACCTCTCTCAATGGTAGATCAAAACCTTCATACACTATGGTGCAGATAACTTCTGCTGGCGGATTCAATTTTGATATTAGTTCACTATCAAGTCAAGCAGGTTCTGGAATTGATGTATATCCAGCTCCTGCTAGCAATCAAAGATGGGCCACAGAACCGTTAATCGGAGGTACCCCGGTCAGCAGTACCGGATACTATGTAAGGGCTACAATTAATCCATTAACCGCTTGGTTAGGTGATGCTGCATTTACAGGGCCAGGATTTGCCACCGCACTTGATAACAGCTATTTTGCTACTTATGGTTATAGTTCGGTGCAAGGTAGTTGGGTAACTGTAACTACCGCAACTAATTATGTTAATGGGTTTGGAAAATCAGGATGGCGTCTATATGGCATATATGATCCTTCGTCAGGAGATGATTCTTCTGCTCTATGTAATTTAACCATAGAAGTTTCGAATACTACGACCGGAGTTATACTAGCATCTGGCTCTTATCAATGTTACATGTACTCCAATAATTCTTATGCATAACCTAATATGAACACTATTGATAATATATCTACAGCACAATCTGTAACGTTAATTACAGATAGTCCTTTTACAGATGTTACTAAGGCTATAGTTATAGTCAATAATGTCACAATTACCACAGCTACTACTACTACAATCTATTATGAACTAGTAGCAGACACCGTGGGTCGAGCAACCATAAACATCAAAAATGTAACAAATAGTTCTACATGTTATGCTATCACCGCTACTATCTATGGCGATCCTGCGGTTGAATTTTGGAAATATGATTTTGACGCCGCCGGATTAGATACTGCTATATCAGGTGGAAATTGGGATAGTTCTGGAAACTTTGTCGGAGCCTTGGGATATGCCCCAGAAGATTTGATCATAGATGGTGATCAATTTATGTCACCTAATGTCAGCTATGCTCCTGAAGAATTTGTTCCCGGTCATACTCTAGACAGTCTAGGCATAAACGTATACACCAAAGACAGCCAGTCATACGGTACAATAATAACTGGTTCGTTCCCGGTGGTTGCAGGGACCACAACATCTGCGTATCTTTCTATATTGCCAGAGGCTGATGCAGGCATCATGGTCTATTATAACAACACAATATTTCAAAGGTCTACATCTTTAGGGTCATTGACAGGCAATCAATTTTTTATAGAAGGTGATAGACTAATTCTTCCTCCGCAGACTATTAGCGGTCGTGCAGGATATACTGTGGTAAGAATTGGGGGAAGTGGGTTAGTAGATAGTAATGTATTATCTGTAGAAAATACGTCCACGGGTATTGTGGATAGTCTTATGAGTTACGCAGATGTACGTGCGGTGTACGTGCTGGTTAATGGGCAAGAAGTTAGTCAAATAACTAACACAAGTAATTACGGTTATATGGTTCAACCTGATTTTACAGATAATAAACGAGCCAGTGTTAGGTTATACAATTTACCCTATGATTCTAATACCATTGAAGCATGGTTCTTTGACACCCCTTATATAAAATTCAATAGGATGAATGAAGAATATTTTTCTGTAACAACAGCAGCATCTTCATTTGTTTTGACATACCCTCCGGGTGATTGGGGACCTCTTAGCGATAAGGCCATAGTTGAAACTGGATTTGGTTCAACGGGTACTGTTCGCACAAGAAAAACTCCACCTCCTGTCAGTAACTATACTATCGCTAACAATGCCACTGTTTTTGCAATTGACAACAAAGTTGGACATACTCCAAGTTATTATCTTGCCAATCAAATCATGGTCTATGCGAATGGAGTTCGATTACAGTCAGGATTTGATTTTACTTTCGATCTGCCCAATAATAATATCATATTGACTACCAATCAGTTTCCAAACGGAACTTATATTTCTATTACTAGATTAGAAGATTATGAATATGTGATCAGTGGAAATATTTTGCAATTTGTAACTCCTGTTTCTAACACTACAATTAAGGTTACTACGTTTAGCAATCACGATGCCATGTTTATGCAGACTGAAAAATTTTCATATACTCCTTTAAAAAGATTCACTTTGTTAAGGCCTGTAATCAATGAAAATTATGTTTGGGTATACCTTAACGGAGTCCCTTTGGTACATCGTTATGATTTTGAAATATTAGAAGATCAAAGAACAATTCAGTTAGACGAGTACTTTATAGTAGAGGATCTCAATAGCACATTATTGATCACATCAATTATGATGCCAGAATATACTGGTAGAATTTTAGGGTTTAGAGTTTTTAATGACTTTTTTGATAGATCGCATTACAAAAGATTATCGGCCTATCATACTACTTTTTTAACCGAACCTTTAAAATATACCGACACCAAGATAGTGGTTCACGATGGAGATGGTAGGCTATCTCCATTTAATGCTTATAGAAATATACCAGGTGTTGTGCTCATTGACAGAGAAAGAATCGAATATAATGAAATAGATGGGAATGTTTTAACTTATCTAAGAAGAGGTACACTAGGAACAGGGCCTGCATTTTATGCAGATGAGGCCACTAAAGTTATAGATCAAGGAATTCAGCAAACTATTCCTTATTCAGACACTGTCTATATTCAACATTTTACATCGACAAATACCACTACCTATATTATAACAGCTACTAGTACATCAACAATTGGTGATGGTATAACATTAACTAGCGGAATTGCTGCTATTGATCAAGTATTGGTATACTATGGAGGGAGACCCCTGCGTAAACATTCGATGGACATGTACGAATCAGTGACCGGTACCAATTTGATTACTATGCCCAGCGAATTTAGTATCACTACATCAAGTCAGACATTGACATTAAATATTAACGGCGGAATAGAATCTGGTGTATTAATTTCTATTATACAGAAAAAAGGCTATGTTTGGACAGGAACTGAATCCTTACTGATCAGCAATGTTCGTCAAGCCCAATTTTTAAGAGCTGAGGGAGCAGAGCTACCTGATACATATTACTATGGTGGAGATCCTAGATTGCTAGATAGCAATAATATTCCTCTCACGGATGATGACGGAGTTTCTTTAACAAGGTACTAAAAATGACAAAAGTAACTGAATTACCATTTATCGGTAGTGCAACTAATGCAACTACTAGCTTTATTATAGTTGACAATAAATTAACTAAAAGAATAACTTACAATAACTTTTTACAACAATTGCGAGCAGAGATTGCCAGAGCCGACCAACAGTTGTTTACAACCAGCTCAGTTACTTTTGTCAATATTACCGCTACTAATCAAATAGTGGCCGCAAGTATTTCGGCTACTACGCTGTCTTTGGTGTCCGGAGCTGTAGTCAGTCAGCTGTCAGTTGGTAATCAACCATTAAACACGTTTGATGCCAATTTATTTGTTAGTAATTATACAGCTAATGAAAGAGCAACAATTATATTAAGAGGATATCGAGATAATTTTCCTAGTCCAAATTCATCTTTTAGTCGACCTGATTTTCATGCTGAATACAGTAGGGGTTCGTCGGCATTTCCATCAGCGGCGTTGAATGGTGATACACTAGGAGGATTTTCGGTCGGTGGATATGATGGTACAAAATGGTCTAGCAACAGAGATTTCAATTCGGGAGAATTGATTTTTGTCGCCGCTGAAAATTGGTCTGGCAATACCACCACAGCAACCAATGCTGGCACAATGTGGTATTTAAGATCTCAAATTCCAAACGTTCCGTTGGCCTCTCCTGGGACAGGGTACAATCAAACTCACATATATCAATATTGGTCAACTTATGGTACTAGCACAATAGCCAGTAGTAATCTTGGGTTTGGTGGCGGTGCTAGCGGACAAACTCCTACCATACGTAAGAGTGACGGAACAAGCTATCTAGGTTACGGAAGTACAAATTTATATTTTGTTAATTCAAAATTTAACATATATGGTACGGTTAGAGAAGACACTGCCCCTGACAATGAGAGCTTACCTGATTCTTCTAAAATAACCTTGGTTGGTAATAGAGGTAGTGGAACTTTCTCGAGAAGACAAGCAGTGGTGCGTAATGATACATTGGGGAGATTAGAATTCCACGGAAATGACGGATCAAGCACTACATCATCGGGGTCGCATGGAGGAGAGCTAGCCTACCGAGCACTTGACAATTTTAGCACAGTTGCACATGGAACTAAAATAGTACTCACCTCTATAAATAGCGGTACGATCACTGAAAGTAATCGATTAGAGCTCAAAAATTTAGAAAATATCTATTCCAGCGATAGTCATAGGTTCAAATCGGCAGATAGTAACAGCAATTTTGCCACTATTACCAGCAGCAGTTTTGTTGTTACCTCAGTTAGGTCTGTTAAAGGTACAATTCCGGCGGGATTTAGCCCTATGTACTTTAATACCTCAACAGGTGAAATTATTGTAGTATTCTAATGAATGATAACTGCCCAGTAAATATATTGATAAATACCATACGGAATATAGACAAATTATGAATTCATTAAAAGATCGAGGCTTTATCAACATCGAAGGCCATATAAAAATTTATGATCCCATTTCTAAAGAAGTCTTTATCGACAAAAGAAATGCAATTCATTATGAAAATTTCAGCATTGCATTGGCTCAGAGCATGAGCAATCAAGATGAAGGTATGATTTCAGAAATGGTATTTGGCAACGGTGGTACTAGAATTGACCCAACAGGAATTATTACCTATCTAACTCCTAACACAGTTGGTAGTGAGGCTCAATTATATAACCAGACCTACTATAAGGTAGTTGATGCTAAAAGGTCTTCTAGTTTAGATCCTGCAAGAAATTATATGGAAGTTAGACATAGGGCAGGAACTTATTACAGTGATATTTTAGTCAGTTGTCTATTAGATTTTGGTGAGCCAGCCGATCAGATGGCCTTTGATAATTCGACCAGTAATGATAGTTCAAAATATGTTTTTGATGAATTAGGTTTAAAATCTTATAACCCAACAGCTCCTAGTACAGGTATGTTGTTGACCCATGTGGTATTTCATCCTGTTCAAAAATCTTTAAATAGAATGATACAGGTTGATTATACTGTGAGAGTGCAAAGTCTCAGTTCAGGAACCTAACTATGGCGTCATCATATACATTAACCTTTTCAGATCCTTACAAAACAGACACGGTGGTTGTACCTAGTGCCACCGGCGGCTCTGGAAAGAATAACTATGATACCAGTTTAGAGCTAGTTGGCCCCGGGTATACCAATTATGGTCAATCTTACGCACAGAATTTCTTAAAATTATTAGAAAACTCTGCCAGTCCTTATCCACCGGAGAGCCCCATCGAGGGGCAATTATGGTACGACACTAGCGATCCAACTAGAAAAGTATTGAGAATCAATAATGGAACCGACATTAGTTCTAGATGGCCTACAGCTAGTGGCGTGTTTCAACAGCCTAATGATCCCGCTGTTCAGTTCGGTCAGACACTAAAAGATGGCGATGTTTGGATTGATACTGCTAATAGTCAATTAAAAATTAGATCCAGTACTGAATGGACCTTAGTAGGTCCTAGTCTTGGATCTGGAACCACTAAGACTGGTTCAGAGTTTGCAAACATTGAAAGCAATACCGGTGCTACCTACCCAGTTATACTGAATTGGGTAGGAGGTAATGTTGTTGAAATTATTGCCTATAATGCATTTACTCCTAGATCAGTTATTGAAGGATTTTCTACTTTAGGAACAGGTACAAATTTAACTTCAAAAGTTCCTGCACGATACAACGGTACAGCAGAAAAGGCCGCTAGCTTAGTTGTTACAAACAATACTACATTAAGAGCAATCGACTTAATGCGAAATAATGTAACATCTCAAACACATACAGGGACACTGACTGTTAATTCTGTCAACGGATTATATGTTCAGAATTCTAATTATAATCAAACGGTGCAGATTTATAGTGGTGTATCTGGAGGTTTTGTTACTTTTAGTGATGTAACCAAACCTTTCAATTTGGGATTTAGTGCAGGTCCCTCCATAAAATTAGATCCAATTAATGGAGTGTTAGGTATAAACACTTCGACGACAGCTCTAAGTCCGACTTTAGATGTCTATGGTAGTGGTAGATTTACAGGTGCTTTGTCGCTGACATCAACAAGCCCTTCGGCATTATCTATTAGTGGCGGAGTATCAGTTACTAATAGTGCAACTATCGGTGGCTCTATTTCTATATTAGGAACAACTACCGCAACTGGTAAATTAACTGTAGGATCCACTGCTAGTTCGGGAATAATTATTCAGCCGGGTAGACATGATGCTTATGATATAGGCAGCACATCTACTAGATTTAGAAGCATATATGCTGCCACAGTTGGGTATTCTATTGGTATAGGTGATGCCAGTACTGCAACAACTATTTTCTATGGTAGATTGGTAGGTACAGCAACAAGATTAGAAACCAACAGAAATTTTTCAATAACTGGTCAAGTATCTGCCGGTGCAGTTACTTTCAATGGTACATCGAATGTTAATTTAGTTACCACTCTTGCAAGAGGTGCAATTGCCAGTCAATCAACAACAGCGACATCGGTCCCAACACATACACTATTAGTCCTTAATACATCAACATCGACTAGCAGTTTAGAGCAGATATCTAAGGTTAATTTCTTAGCAGATGTGTATTCCTCATTGACTAATATTAATTCCTCATTGACTAATATTGTTTCATCACTAACCACTGTTTATAGTTATATGCCTACTGGGGCTATAATGGCGTACGGTAATGCCTCAGCACCGACAGGATTTTTATTATGTAACGGTAGTTCAGTATCTACATCAACATATTCTTCATTATACTCGCTTATTGGTTATACCTATGGTGGCAGCGGGTCAACCTTTAATCTTCCAAATATGTCTACTTCTACTTATGTTTCTACTGGAACAAGCACAGGGACATTTATAAAATATATCATAAAGACATAACATCATGGCCTATACCATATACAATAATGATGGATCGATTTTATTAAATTTGCCAGATTCTTCAGTTGATGATGTCACCACCAGTTTGTATTTGATTGGCAAAAATGTTAACAATTATGGTGAATATTTTAATAACAACTTGGTAAAACTGTTAACGTCTTTTGCTAATACTGCCGGAAATGAGCCTATAAACCCTCAAACAGGACAGTTATTTTTTAATAAATCTACAGGTAGACTAACGGTATATAATGGAGTTTCTTTTTACCCAACAAATGGTACTTGGTTAGTACGTCCAGTAACTACATCCTCCGGAGATTTTTACTTCAACACCTTAGACGACCAATTGTTTATTTGGACAGGTACTAATTATAAACTAGTCGGTCCCTCATTGCCTAGATCGGCTGGAAAATTTGGCATTGAGCCATCAACAGCAACCATTACCACTGATATAACATATGTACCACAGCCTAGTGTGGGACTGATTTATGCATATGGTAATGCTGTAGGTATGGTTTCCACCATTTCATTTAAGCTGAGTACTACTACATCGATTCTATATTTGAGCACTACTACAGCAACTCAATTAGTTGCAGGTCTTACACTATTTCAAAATTTAGATGTTAAAGGAAATGTCAGTGTTGGCAGTACTGGAACGGTATCTGTAACTAACTCTACATCGGCTACTTCAACTAGTTCAGGTGCTTTACAAGTTGTTGGTGGGGTTGGTATCGGTGGCAGTTTGTATGTTGGCGGAACAATCAATATGAAAACCTATACTGTAGCAACGTTGCCTACCGGTGTTCAAGGTATGAGAGCGTCAGTTAGCAATGCCGGCACCACAACATTTTACAGCACGGTATCTAATTCCGGTTCATACTTTGTCCCTGTATTTTATGACGGTACTAACTGGCGAATAGGATAAAATCTAATGGCATATATTTTAAACAAAACAAACGGTGTAATTGTTGCTACAGTTCAAGATGCGGCATTAGACAACAGCACTAGTCTAACCTTCATTGGTAGGAATTATGCAGGTTACGGTGAAATTCAAAATGAGAATTTTGTTAAATTACTAGAAAATTTTGCCAATACCACTACGCCGGCTAATCCCTTAGAAGGACAGCTATGGTTTGATACTTTAAATCGTAACGTCAATATCTATGACGGTACTTCCTGGAAACCTTTAGCTGTTAGTAATGTTACTACAGATTCGTCACAGCCTAGTAATCCTAAATTAGGTGATCTTTGGTACGATGCGGTAGCTCAACAATTGTATGCTTACAATGGTTCATCTTTTGCCTTAATCGGCCCTGCAAGTGGAGCAGATCTATTGGCCAATTGGAAAGGATCGTATGAATACAGTTTAGAAGCAGCTGACAATGTGCCTATCTATAATGCCAAGGCAGTAATAGGAGCAGACGAAGAAGTGATTGCTGTTGTCAGTGATCAAACTTATACAATTCAAACGTCTCCGGGCAGTGAAAGTTATCCTATGGCTGGGCAAACCACAAAAATCTATAAGGGAATAACACTGGCAGGAGCAGATTCTATTACAGGGTCGTCAAGTGCAGCAGGTGTATATTTTTGGGGGACCGCAGCAGAAGCATTGAATTCACAGTCCACATCTGGCTTAGTTGCCAATTCAACAGCGACTAATCAAAGATTCAATGTTGCGTTTTTAAATACTCAATCAGGGGTGGCCTATATAAACACTGGATTGCAGTTCAACCCAGGTAATCAGACCCTATACGCTCAAAATTTAGTACTGAGTGGCACATCTCAAAATGGTTCAGCTGTCGGCGTGGGGCAAACCTGGCAATCATTTACTCCAAATAGTCAACGTGCAGTTGAAACATTTTACACTAATTCAACAGGTAAACCTATTGTTGTATCTGTAGACGTATATCGTTATAACGATACAATGACGTTCTATGCTGGAACTACCACTTCGACTACTATCATTTTGGCTACTGTTAGTGGAATTGATGGAGGATCTGGACAAATATCTGCCATTATCCCTGATGGGTCATGCTACAAGCTGAGCGGAGCAGCAAGCAAAACCGGTGGCGACGGTATACGACATTGGGCAGAGTTGAGGTAAACAATGAAATATTATAAAACTAGTGATAACGAAATCTTTGCCTATGAATCAGACGGCAGTCAAGATCACTTAATTGGTGATAAAACCCCTATTACTGATCAAGAGGCTGATGCTATTAGGCAGCAAAAACAACTGGCAGCTCTTACAACACTAAATTATGCAGATCTTCGTAGGTCAGAATATCCGTCGATCGGGGATCAACTTGACTCCTTGTATCACGCAGGGGTGTTTCCTGAAGAAATGGCCGCAGTTATTGCAGCCATTAAATCAAAGTATCCTAAATCCTAAGTTAAACAGCCATTTCGGCACGAATAGTACCGTGGCTTTCGTACCCTACCAGTTCGATATCTGCCATGCCGAAGTCAGTGATAGTAGTAATTTCTGGATTTAATTTCAGTTTTGGTAGTGCTAACGGTTCTCTAGACAGTTGTTCTTTAACTTGGGCGATGTGATTATTGTAGATATGAGCATCGCCAAATGTAATAATCAGGTCGCCCGCAGTTAAATTGCAAACCTGAGCTATCATATGCGTGAACAGTGCATAACTGGCAATGTTAAACGGCACTCCTAAAAACATGTCCGCACTTCGTTGATACATATGGCAATGCAAGGAACCTTTTTTGCTAATGTAAAACTGAGCCATCATATGACAAGGAGGCAGAGCCATTAGATCAAGTTCGCCTGGATTCCAGGCTGAAATGATATGCCTACGACTGTAAGGATCTGATTTTAGCCCTGCAATCAATTCTAGTAATTGATCGTAGTTAGCCAGCACAACCTTGTTGATTCTGATCAAAGGCTTACGCCAACGACGCCATTGGACTCCATATACACGGCCTAGATCTCCCGGATGACGTTGAAGTTTTTTATTGACCCAATATGGAGCCGTAGCATTGTCAGTCCAGATGGTGGTTTTTTCACTGTACCGCTCTCCGTGTAGTATTTCACGCAGGCGAAATTCGTCACCACTACCTTCAATGAACCAAAGCAGTTCACTGACCACACTACGCCAAGCTAGTTTTTTAGTTGTAACAGCAGGAAACCCTTCAGTAAGATCAAATCGTAATTGTGGACCGAACAGGCTTCGAGTGCCTACGCCTGTACGATCCGATCGTTCTTCACCTTTATCTAATATTTCTTTAAGTAGATTTAGATAGGCGGTTTCTGGATGGTTCATCAAGCCTCTTCAGCCTTGGCTTTTACGGCTTTTTTCTTAGGAGGATCAAGTTCATCTGCTTTTTTACGTAGGGCCTGTGCTTCTTTGAACAGCTTGTCAGCCATAGAACGAAGGTCTGCAATGGTGACTGGTTTTTCTTCTGCCACTACCGGTGATTTTACAGGTTCAGGTTTAACTGTGATCTCTTGATCTACAACAATTTTTTCCTGATTTTTAGTCTCGGAAGTTTTCTTTGCGGGTTTAGCACCATCTTCGGTCACTGCTAGATCTTCTAAGGCAACTCCTTTTTGATCTGCAATTATTTGATTAAGTTCAGCTAATGGCAGTGATGTCTGTGAGTTTGGAGTCATCAACACTCCGGTAGTGGGAACTTTTTTGAGATGACCGTTAGTATGTAGATAGTTCAACATAACGTTGCCATCTGGGAAACGTCTAACTGATATGATATCTGCCAGTTCGTTAGCCTGTTGTCCAGCATCACTTTCAATCAGTGACATCAGTGTATCATGGTAAGCATCTGACAATCCATTAGTTCCTACTACCAGGGCACTGTTAGGATCTCCAGGTAGTGTTCTATATACAACTGCTACTTTAGCAGAGTTGTTTTTCATTTTGCCCACGTGTTTCATGGGTTACTCCTTTTTATTATTCTGGACTGCCTTCAGGCTTTGAAGCAGCAATGGCGTTTAGAAAAGCGTTCAATTTGTCATAAGCTACTCCTACACCGGAGATCTCTGCGGCTCCAAATGCTCCTCTACGAACAGCAACATCAATAATTGATCTGATGTTGGTTAAATCAGTAACAGACAAATCTGGTTGAGCAGCAGTTTCTGAATTAGTTTGTTCTTGGTTTTCCATTTATTTTATCCTTTTTTATGTAAATGTTGGCACCCTAGACTCATCATGGTTAATTCTCTAGGATCTTCGAACCCTATTTGCAACACAGAGATTACTTTTTTATTAGAATTTAAGATAAACCCTGCTTTAATTGCATATCGACTATTTAAGTTATATTCAATCCATTGTTCTATTTTTTTGATATCGAGATTTGGTTCAATGGAAATTTTAGCAAAGTGTTCTGGGATAAAAGATAATTTTCTAAATCCCAGAACACTTAATGGATTAACTTGTCCTCTACTGAGACTCATTAACTACCTACTTATTTATAATAAGCGTATTGACCAAACGGAGGAACTATGGTTTCGCTTCCGTGGATAACAAACAAGGTATCACAATAATCCTCGTCTCCCCAACTGTCAAATGGCAGTCCATCTGTAAACATGATAAACTTCTTAGGAGTAATTCCTTCGTTTTTCATAAACCTCCAGTTGGCCTCAAAGTCTGTTCCGCCACCACCTTTGCATTCGTATGCGGTAATGTCATCGGCATTGTCTCCAGTAAATTGAGCATAGCTATAGACCTCAGTGTCAAAGCACCACAGATCTAATTTGAAGTCTTTGTACTCTTCCATAATACCTTTGACTTCACTGATCATGTCTCGTCCTTGGGCATCAGAAATGCTACCGCTCATGTCAATGCCTACGGCAACTTCGATAGTTTGCTCGTTCATTAATCCTGGAAGAATAGCCCCACAGTGTTGGCTCTTGCGATTAGGGCGATTGAAACTGAAGTTGCTTTTGACAATGCTTTGAATATTCATACGCAACATCTGTCGCCAATCCATTTTAGGCTCAGTAAAGTCACGAATCATACGAGCAATGCCTGCTGGCACTTTGCCGGCACCTGCGGTCTGTGCTGCGGCCACCATGGCCTCTTTGATTTCATCACGGATCTTTTTCTTTTCTTCGGCGGTTAGTTTTGGACGACCTTTGCCCTTGTCATTACCGTCAATCTCCTCCCCATCTTCTTCACCCTCGCCTCCTTCCTTATCACCGCCTTCTAGGTGATCGTCCAACAGCTCTCCTAATTCTTCAAGGCTGATTTTAGGAGCATCTTCGTAGAGCTTGTCGTAAATTTGTTCATAACTCCAACCACGATATTTGTCATCTTGGTAAATTTTGATAAAGCTGGGTGCAATACCAATACGTTCATCTTTCAAAATTTGATTGGCAGCGTAATCAGCAGCAATGTTGCTGAGAACAGGATTTCGAAATTCTCGTCGCCCCATATGGTCAAACACATTGTGCAGGACCTCATGCCCAAATCCAAACTCACATTCTTTAGGAGTTAAGGCATTGACAAAACTGTTATTATAGTAGAAGCGACGTCCATCGGTGGCCAGTGTCTGGCACCAATCACTGGCATCAACTAGTGTAAGACGAGTGGCCAAATTTCCAAAGAACGGATGCCGCAATAGGAGTCCAACACGGGCAGTGATCAATTTGTCAAGGATCTTGTTTTTTTCTGCTTGGGTGAATTGTTTCTCGGCCCACTTTTTCTTTTTGATCTTTTCAGCTTTCATTACTGACGACATGTTGAACTCCTTACAATTTACAGGTTATACGTAATTATATAGTCACTCTAGCAAAAATACAAGAGAAAAAGGCTCTTTCGAGCCTAATTTTATCCTTCCATTGCAGTGATAATATACTTGCCATACCGCTCGTGGAAGCGGTCAAAGTTCTTGAGTTTAGAAGCATCGAACGGTAACTGATATTGAGTAAGAGCCACCTTGGCACCCATTACAACCAGCTCAGTTGGGAAATTGTCCATCATAAAGCCAAAGAAGCAGTCTGCCATTGAATCCCAATTCTTAGACTTTTTGCGATCTGCTTCTTGAAGTTCGTAGCAAAGGCTAATGGTCAAAGAATACATTGCAGAAATTTCTTTGATGGCAAAGTCTTTGACCTTACCATGAAGGATTTCTGTTGGGTCAGGCATCTGCTTGGCTACCTTGCGATGGGCCATAAACTTGACTGCCAGGCCTTCGCCAACCGCACCAGCGACTAGATCGGTTAGGGTGTTTTCGCTGATGTCGTCATCTTCCAGCAGCTCGCTAACAAAACTCCAAGAGCGAGGAGTGGCAAAACTACGGCTCAGGCTCTTTGGATCAAAATCGTAGAGGTCCTGTTTGGCAAATCCCACATAACCTACCACCTGCTCATGGATACGATTTTTCACAGCCCATTGCTGCCAATCTTCATAATCAACTCGCAGTTCCAAATGGATAAAGCGATTGGCCAACGGAGCAGGCATACGATAAGTAACGCCTTTATCACCATCTCGATTACCTGCTGCCACGATGCTGACACCTTTGGGCAGTTGATAAGTACCAACACGGCGGTTCAGTACCAATTGAAATGCTGCCGCCTGGGTAGCTGGTGCCGCACTGTTCAGCTCGTCGAGAAACAGGATAGCGGTGCTGTCTGGATCAGTAGGCAATTCTGCAGGAGGTGCCCAAGTCATAGTCTTACTGTCAGAATTGTAGTAGGGAATACCTTTGATATCAGTGGGTTCCCAAAGGCTCAATCGAACGTCAATAATGTCACGATCTTGTTCGTCACCGATCTGTTTAACAATATCGCTCTTGCCAATTCCTGGAGGGCCCCACAGGAATATAGGACGGTTTTTCTTCATGGCCTTACGAATAGCGGCTTTGGCCTCGTTGGGGCTAACGGTGCGATTTGCGGAAATTTTGTCACTCATTTTTGAATCTCTTTAAGGTTGATACAAACTCGTCTAACGTGTTGCTATTATAAGGCAACCTAGACAATGTGTCAAGCGGTGTTGAGAATCTTGTTTCTTGCGTGGGCTTTACGCCACAAATTGAGGTTCCCGGAAAACATCAACAGTTGAACAACTGTTTTCTCTCCAAAAGCCCACATCATTTTATTGGTCATATAAAATGGGCAGTCGATAGTTCTATCTATCCAGATGATCATACCGTTGTCCAAGGGAGTTGTTAGGAGAGGTTCAAACTTGATTTGATAGCAGGCAAGATCTGCTTTTTGAAGGGCTTCAAGCCCTTTTTCTGTTAGCCTAAGCCCGCCTTTGTTTTTGTATCTGGGATTCTGCCACCAAGTATGAGTGTATTGTTTGATTTTTTTATCAGTTATTTCCAGCCCTAAGGCTGTCATTACATATTTGGTAATTTCAAGTTTTTGATTCATCAATGAATTTTACACCTGTTGTCAATTTATATACAGAGAAATCATTGGTGTTGAATTGTTTGTTGAGCTTTTTTGCAAGATTAAATGCATGTCCTGCATTGCTAAAACTGACTTTTTTATATTTAGGTCCAAGTCGTTCTGCTACTATACTTGTAGTTTTTAAATTAACTGGTTTATCTTTATAAAATACTGCCCAAATTGCATCAGCCTCTAAAACCTGATCAGTCTTGTAGGTTTTTTTATTTGTTTGTTCTAACAGTACAGTTGGTTTAGGCCTTGACATATACGCATTCTCCAAAAATGCGTATATATTTATTGGATTCAATAGAATTTACCACCATCCATTTTTATTTCAACTTTTGAATTTTGATTGGATGCCGCAGTTTGATCTAAATGACCGCTTAATCTAGTCATTACACTGGCTAGACTACTGTGCAGATCTGCGACCTCTTTTATGGAGAGATTTAGAGATTTTTGATTGGTTTTTATGGCAATTCTGGCCTTTTCTAAGAAGTCTTCGATGGGAAAAACGTTTAAATGTTTCATATTTTATTTAAGTTAGATAATACCAATTTCATTTCTTTTTCAGTCTTATATGGCCCGTGATATTGGTATCTTTCTAAGGTAATCAGTTTAGGGCAAAAACTTTTGACCCACCCCTTTCTAAATTTAATGATATAATATCCTGCACAGAATTGACTTTTGCTCTTGTTGCTTTTGGCAAATATAGGCAGCTTTTTCTGTATGTTAAAAACAGATCCGTAGGGTTTTGCATTACAAGGATAATCGTAAATTTTGTAAGGCTGAGGTTGAATTTCAATTTGAGACTTTGTGATTTTTTCTGGTAAAACAATCCCTAATTCACTTAAATTTTTAAAATTATACTGTTTTCCTTTTTGCAAAAATGCATAGCCTTTTTTAATTTTGGCAACAGATCCTATTTTTCCATCAGCCCCTTCAATGATCCATTCTTTGTTTGGGATTAATGTTTTTGTTGAAACGATATTCATGTTATATACCTTGCATTTAGTGGATCGGCATAGCTTTGTACCTGCTCGCTTACTTTGACCAAATCATATTCTGCACAAAATTTCAAAAGCCTAACGCCGACCTGTGGAATACTTTTTGCCATGTCGATATGATCTTTAATTGTTTTGACAATAATTTCTTTTATTTCTGGAGGTTGTGCTGTAAGGTCACATAGTTTGATATTTCGATAATAATCATCAAGCACACGATGCTCTATCCCTTCGTGGTCTACCCATCGTTGAAGCATCATGTTATTCCAGTTATATCCCTTATTGTTTCTGTCAGCATAGGCTTCTCTCAGCCCAATTTTATTTTTGGTGCCTTTTTCTCTGACTCCAGGGTAGGCACTGAAGATGTTGTCGCTAGTATCGCCCCGCATGCATTTTTCGAATAGCAGCCATTCTGGATCAGGTGCAGATTTAACTTCCTTAGTTTTCTTATCAATAACCGGTTTTCCCTTGTCGTCAAAGTACCCTTCGTGAGTAGTGGTAATGCCCATAACTCCATTGTACTGCCGAACCTTAGGAGAAATCAATTGAGCGAAATCCCCGTCGGTAGAAATTATTACATGTTCGTCATCAGGGTGTAATTGAATGAATCCTGCAATTAGGTCGTCAGCCTCTAGCTGAGGATGTTGCAGAACAGTAGCATTGGTTTTATTTTGAATGAAATCTTTAAACTGATCAAAGGTTTCCCAAAAGATACGATCTTCTTCTTGTTCTCTAGGACTCTGTGCCGCACGAGCTTCACTGCGTTGTCGTTTGTAAGGAGCATAATGATCCTTTCTCCAACTACGACCTTCAAGAGCGAACACCACGTGATGACCATTAAAATCCTTCCAGGCCTTGCGGACTGAGTTTAGAATAACATGAATGCTCATGCCAACCTTATCGTTCAGATCTCCACGAGTTATATGTCTGGCTCTAAAAAATGTATTGGCCGTATCTACTAAAATATAGGTCATGATACTTCTGTTCTTCCATCACCGAGCTTATTAACATTGATATAGCCTGCCGCTCGGCGGCCCATATCAATCCCTGATTCTGCACCGACATTTCGGCAAAGTTCTGAGAACCACTGATCTACAACAATTTCTTCAGTTTCACCTTGATACCCTGCTTCACGCAATTGTAGCACAAAGTATTCATTCCAGTCGAGTTCAAAAAAGCCATTTCGAATGTTGTCTTTATTGACATGTGTGTCTAACACGGTAACCCAAGGTTCTTTCTTTTCTGTGGCAAATTCTTTTGGAGTGAGTTTGGCAATTCGTTCTGTTTCTTTGGCCGCCTCTGCTTCTTTAATGGCCTGAGATGCTGCTGCTTCTGCTTCGAGTTTGAGCTTGATTGCAGCAGCAGCCTCTGCTTCTATTTTGTCAATGCCAAATATTTTTTTAATTAGATTTTTCATCATGTACCCCACTCGTTCTTAAACAAGGGAACTTGCAGTCGATCACTATATCTTAGTCCATGCTTCATAGCCAGCATGGCTACGTTTTTATTGTTTATGGAATAGACACTTTCTACCCCACCTACTGGCATTAGATAAACATGTCCTTCAAACCCGGCACTGCGATAGGCAGCAATAGCACGTTGGGCATCGGCAAAGTCTTGTTCTGTAGCAATCACAAATTTTAGATAGGTTGTGCCGTAGGTTTCATATTCATAGACCACTTTGGGTTTAATAGCATCTCCCCATGCTTCACCGCTACAAGGCAGTTTAGCACTGACACTAAATGTAATTTCTCTATGAAAATCACTATCGTGATAACATTCCCATTTTCTTAAATATTCTTTAAATTTTGGTGTAAGTGTTTGGGTGCCATTGGTCTCAAATGTGATCTCTTTTAGTCCAGACATCTTAGGATGATCTAGCAAGTCTGGATACTGCCGTTGCCACCCCAGCAATGGTTCGCCACCTGTGATAACCAGATGTTCATCACGCCATTCACCATGTGGAAGAATTTCCATAATACGGTTTACAATAGCATCTGTAGTAAGCAATGGGCTCAGCTCTTTAAATGCTGGATCCCAACTAGCATAGCTATCGCAGCCTGTGCTTACAAGTGGTAATTCTTTATAGTTTTTAAAAGGAGTATTGCCATGAGCAAATGCTACGTTTACTCGTTCCACACTTTTCCCTCCGCGTGGCATACCGAATCCGTCGCAGGTAAAGTTACAGCCAAAGGTGCGAAGGAACACACTAGGCACCCCCATATATCGACCTTCTCCCTGGATGGAGTAGAATAGTTCACTGATCTTCAGTTTGCTCATAGATACTTGACCATTGTTTAAGTTTATCAAATTTAGCCAGTTTGGCCTTTTCAATATTGTGTTGGCTAATTACACCATTCATTTCTAGTAGGGTGATCATTGCTGCTAAATCGCCCAATTCTTCTTCAAGGTGTTCCCGATTACTTTTTGGTTTACCTGGCTTGATATTGTCAAGGCCAAACCTAAAACACTTGCTGATAGCCTGAGTAACTTCGGCACACTCCTCTTGAGTGATCAGCAAGATTTCATCAATTTTGTTCATAAAAGATACCATGTGTTGTCTGTGAGTAAATAGTGTACGCTATTATTTAGGCTTTGTCAACAACTTTGTAAGCAAAATGAACTCAATTAAAATAAATTGGAACCTACATGATCGTTGTACAGGAGGATGCTCATATTGTCCTTCGTTTCTTTGGGGCGGAGGAACTCCAAATGAAATCACTCAATATCTGTCAGTCACTAAAAAAATAATAGACCACTACGCTGAATTAGGAAGGATAGTTGACTGGACGTTTAATGGTGGTGAGCCTTTGGAAATGTTTGATTTTCCCATGATGTTGAAATTATGTAAAGAACATCGGGGATCTGTAGAGCTACATACCAATGGTGGAAAAATATGGTTAGATTGGTGGGCTATAGAACCTTATGTAGATAAACTAAACCTTTCCTATCATTATTGGCAAACTCCTAAATTGATAGAATTTATAATTGATCAGTTTGTTAAAAACAACAAATCAGTTAATATAATAGTTCCCATACGCCCTGACCATTTCGATGATGATATTGATCGAGCTCTATATATAGAAAAAAAATATGGAATCATAGTGTCTAAATCCGCACTATATAAAGAGGCTAACCAATCAATAGGTCTTTTTGATTATACAGATGAACAATTGAGAATTATTCGTGGAGAAACTTTAGTAGAGGAAAACATCTATTATAAAGAAAATACTCTTGCAGAAAGATTTGAGGAAAAAATAAAAGAAAATCCCACATATACAGGAATGAACTGTAATGTAGGAATTGAATATCTAAACATATCTCACAATGGATGGGTGTCAGGCAGCCAATGTAACAACACTTCTTTTGGTAATATTTGGAAGGAGAATTTTAGTCTTCCAACCGGCCCCTCTATTTGTAAAATGATATCTTGTATTCACAGCAGTGATCAAAAAATCACGAAGTTTTTATAGCTCTTTCTGTCAAATACTTTTCGTTGTGTATCCAACGGTTGTTAACTAAAAAACCCCATTCACGTCGTTGTGGCCCAGGCATGAACATGGTCCATGCAGTTACACTAGGATTAAGCTCAATACGATGATAGCTAGTGGCACTGCACACACGAAAATGACCAGGCCCACGCCAATGCCTTGTTTCTCCTGATATTCGGCCATCTTCATCAAACACAGGTACCCATTCATAATATCCTCCTTTGAGAATTAGAGTCGCATAAGGCCAAGGATGATCATGAACATCATCGGGGTCTGATTTAATAAACTTATGAATGAACACATTAAAGGGAAACCATGTTCGGTCCCGAAGAAAAATGTAGTATCGTTCAAGATAAGGTTCATTATTTTCTCGATCCATTATAATTCTATGGCGTCCTAATCGAGCCATGATTTTAGAAAATGTTTTCATTTTAGGTTATTTAATAACTGACCGGCTGAAAAGAAATTTTCTGTAAGATCTTGAGTATGATTTTTTAATTCCACTGCGAGCTCATTATAGTGTTCCATAGTTGCCTTAATGTAATGGCATAGGTCTTCTCGATTGGTCATGTAATGATCCCAACTACTTGTCCACTCGCTGGGATACTTAAATGCCTCATGATACATTTCTTGGTATGACAATCGATCAGGAACCATAGGAATAGCACCTACCAATGCACCTTCATAACAACTGATACCCAGAGTTTCTTGCAGATTGGCACTGAATACAATTTTAGATTGGCCTAACAGATTATGATATTCATGTTTTGACAGTTGGTGATCCTGACATACTACGAATTCATATTGCGGTAGTTGCTGGGCTAAATCTCTAAAAATCTCAACCTGCTTCTCAGGAGCAATACGATGAGGGAACAAAATCAAATCACGTTTGATCATGTTCTTATATGGACTTAGTACTGAATCCATATATTCCATAGGCCAACCAGTCCTTACAATTTTACCATCGTCGTAACGCTCGGCCCAGTCTTCTTCATACCATGGATTTTCTTCTGGATAATTATGAATAAGATTGTCAAAAAACAACTTAACATGAAATTCTGTTGCGAAGTAGTTATGATCAAAGCAACTAAAGAAACTCTTTTCAGCATGTCTGACCCATGGCTTATTACCAATGAGACGACCTAAGAAGTCTTGAGGATCATAACTGCCAGCATGCCACAGTCCATGAGTGACTACTGGAATATTCAGCAGTTCGCTCATGTACTTTAGGTTTATGATGCCAGGATGCCACGCATCTGCGAACAAAAAATGATCACCAGCATTGATTGCTCCACTGCAAAATAAACGAGCGATCTCCTCAACCTGTCGAGACTTGTATATATTAGTGCCACCAAAATTAAGAAAGGCCCCCGGAGTGGTAGCACTAGGTATATCCTGAGGTCCCGAAATAACGTGGACATCGTGCCCTGCCTCATTTAATAGTTTTGGTAAGTGGGTTTTCCACTGACTGGTATATCTGGTCTCAACAGATTCGAGATCAACTAAAAATATTTTCATCGAACAATGTTGTTGCGAGGATTACGACGAGACCGGCGATCACCTTGATCCTGCCAACGAGCCCATGAACGATATTCTTGACTCTTATACAGGTCTTTGGGATTAAAATCAATCAGTTCCATCCTGCAATGATCTAACCATGCTTCAAGGTCATTGAAGATCTTGTTGACTTCAGGTTTCATCACAAAGGATTTGGTAACGTAATTAGGTAGTGCCATTTTGATTTAAAAATAAAAAGTTAATTAAAATTTGATAAACGAACCATTTTCTCCGTCCTCGGAGACTTCAATCCAAACCTCACGGCCTGGATACTTTTGTGAAATAACTTCATAGAGATCTTCTGAAATCATTTCGCAACTTTTGTAATCTAAACTTAGTGTAGCATCTTTGTAGAGATTTTCCAACCAGCGTTTAAATTGAATGAACTCAATATCTCGGTCTGAATGTTCTACACTAATCCAGACCTGAAAGTGAAAGATATGTCGATGTTCATTAGCCAGGAATGAAACGTCATATTCATCACCTGTGGCCAGATTAGGATCTATGGCTGCTGCCGGATAGCGATGTTTCCCTTCTTTGCGAAAGGTGACCCAGATCATTTTCTGGGGACGAATGTCATGCATTTTGATATTCAAGGTCATTTTGAGATTGTTGTTCAGGGTGAATAAAATTAAACTCTCGACCAACATAGTAGTCAATAAGTCTACGTTGGATCATGGTAATCAAGTCACCGTGATCGTCTGTGATGATAAAACGTACAGGGCATTTGCTCCAAGTTTTCAATTTTTGAAATTGAGCAAACCACTCTCGATGCTGAGAGTTTGATGCATCAAACGCCGCCCAAGGGCGACCATGATATTCCAACATACTCATATTATTTGATCCCGACTGATTTCTTCCACTTTTTAAAGGCTTTCTCGTCCATGCAGTAACCAAGCAATACCACTACGGCATTCTTGATATCTTCGCTTTCATCTACTGGCAATGTAGCATTGGCTTCGTAGATGTCTTTGAGTTCGGTTTGAAAAACCTCGTCGACGCTTTCTTCTGTAATTTCAACTTCAATTCGCATCATTTACTCCTTAGTGTGTTGATGTGTTCGTATATTATAGTACCTTGTTGATCTATTGTCAACTTTAATCTGCTCTTTTATAGGTTTTAGCAAAAATATCTTTTTTGACAACACCGTAGTCATTTGGACCATGGCGAACAATGATATCTTCGCCTGGGTTATAGTGTAATGGCTCGCCCCAACTGGTGTTAACTACACCGCTATGATCAGCTAACTTAGCCAATTTAACAATAGGTTTTGGAGTTGCTGTACCGTCACCGTTATCTGTTTTAAGTTCGTGAAACTTTTCGGGCGGCATACTATATTGTTCGCCCTTAGGGCCAGTTACAATGTACCACCCTTTTTGATAATGTTGTGGTTTACCACCACTTTCCAATGTATCAATCGTACCTGGCTTGGTAGCGATTTCAAATGGTTCTCTTGCTGTAGAATCTTTATATGCTTTAAAAGCATCAGTTTCAAACCAAGCATCGTTGATGCCATCGGCCGATTCCACAATGTTAATAAATTCTCTAATCATTTTACTACCTTTAAGTTAGTTAATTCCGCAATTATTTTAAATTTTTCCCAGGCGTTTTTAGCCGCTGGGTTTTGATCCAAATCTTCATCTACTAATACAACTTCTCGCCAATGGTAAAAAGCACCAGGTGGTTGAGCACCAAATTTTCGTGGTTGATGTATTTTACCATCATGCCAAAGTTGCAAGATTACTGCACGAACCTCATCCTCACGATGTCGCAAACCGGCCCATGGTCCAAATCGCTCATAAGCATAACCATGCCAAATTTCATCCCATTGATCATCCAATGTAGGATCAAAATGAGTTCTAGTGATTAAGACTAGAACATCTTCGGGATCCACCCGACCTTCTGCAATGTCTAATACACACCGACTCAGCGAATAGCCAATTTTCATTAAGCTGCCTGATGTTTGTCTACAACCTGTTGAATAATCTTCTCCACTAATCGATTAAGTGTAATGTCCTGTTCGTGAGCCATGCTCATTAGTCGGAACAATTCTTCTTCACCTAGTTCTAGTGGAATACTGACACGGGTATCATAGTCTCGACCTGCCACAATGGCTTGTGCCTTTTCCAACCAATCTGTTTCATCTTCCAAATCGCACCATTCAACATCGTCCCATGCTTGTTTATCGAGATCCTTACGATGATCTGGATGGGTATATCGATAAGCACGACTATTTTTATAGTCACAGGCCTGGACACTATAGACCGTTTGATCTTGTGTATTGAAGATCACACAAAGGCTATGACCGTCTTGGTCTCCGTTCCAACTATCTAAACTGTAGGCACCGGGAGCAAACCCGTTCCAATCGCTGCCTTCTGAGATGCGATAGTTAACAGTTTCCATAAATTGCTTTAGCGTAATCATCTCTTGTCCTCTACGTTGATAGTTTCAAAATGCTTTTTAATTAGGTCGTTGGCCTGATACGGTTCGGCAGTTTCGGCTATGCGAGCACATTCTGCTACGGCAAGTTGTACTAGTCGTTCCAATCTGTCTTGTTCGTATGTCGAACTAAACCCGGCCTGCTTGATCAGTTTTTGAATATTTTGATTCATTTGTTTTTAAAAGATTAAGCCATCCAAAAATTCTCATAAAAGAAATCGATCCAAACATTATTTTCTGCTTTGTTTACTTCCATTCCGACATAATACATACCGACCTGACATTGGCTGGATAAGTTATCTACCACTACAGCAAATCGTACGTTCTCTCCCCATACATGATCCCAGATTGATCTATTGCTAGGATAGCAGCCACTTTCCCAATCCTTCATAATCCAATTAAGAGTAGCACCGGTGTCGTTAATGTCATCTACAATCAGTATTTTTTCACCATTGTAAGCATCTTCGGCCATGCCTAAATTGCTGGTAGGTGGGTATGAACTGTCTCTCAAACTGACATCCAGCGACATCATGGGGATGTTAAAATATTGGCTGATCATTACAGCGGGCAGTGAACCACCTCTAGTAATGCCAACAATATAGTCAGGCCGCCAATTGTCCATGACCATATCTCTACAGATCTTAGAGATAAGATTACGGTATTCTGTGTAATCAATCTGTTGTTTATTCATTGTCCTCTTCTTTGTTTTTCAATCCGTTACTGTGTCTATCGTGTTCTTTGTCCAGATCCTGAAACAATCGTTTTTCTTGCGGTGTTAATTGTTTAAAAAGTTTTCTTGGATTACCACAAACAACACAGTTGGGATTACCGCAATCCAGTGCGTGGTGTTTGGCAAACTTGTGTGGTTTGTCTACAGGAACGCCGGCGGCCTTGGCAATCTTAACCTGTTTATCAATTACTCGTTGATCATCATGTAATCTGCGGCTGTGCTTGAATTTATCATTGTCATTGCTCATCCTACATCCTCATGTTGGTTACTAGGATATTTACTACTGGCCATCCTAACTAGCAGTAGACTAATAGCAAGTATAAGGGTTGCTCCTGCCAATGTCAAGATATTTGTCATAGATTCATCACCAATTGCCACCAAATCCACCATGTGTCTGGTCAGTGCCGTGATAGCAATATAGATCAGAAAACGCACTGGCATATGGTTGGTTTTGAAATAAATCCCCACCATGGCCCCAATTTCCAAGTAGATAAACAGCAGCAGTAGATCGTCAATACTGGCACGGGTTTGGTTAAACATTTCTATAAAGTCTGATCCTGCCGCCCAAACTGTAGCGGCACCTATGCCAAACAGAGCGATTCTATGGAATATACCAACTAATGTATTGCCAATATTGTCTATGTCGTTTAACTGTTTATTCATCATCCTCCTCGTCACTGTCAAGACGATCCAGTTCAAAGTGATCTAACAAATCACCAGGTTCAGCCCAGAGGCTCTCTTTAACATGCTCATCACAGTATCTAATGATGACTTCGCATAGAATGCGAAGTTGATAATCAGTTAGGTCTTGTGGCAAGCTAATGCCAGTATCGTGTATATGTTCTATTAGTTCGTTCATTCGTCAACTCCTAGATATTCTTCAATGTATTGTTTGACAGAAAAAGCACCCGATGCTTCTTTTTCTAGTCCGTGTGTAAGATACCCCACTTGAGCAACCTCACACATTCTCAT